>QDKV01004863.1_pt1 | contig 17053 bp, 24 predicted proteins | sample 1861101 | NCBI WGS metagenome assembly QDKV01 (sample SAMN04275158, study PRJNA302643) | Fungus metagenome, whole genome shotgun sequencing project. | isolation source: fruitbody | host: Mallocybe terrigena | place: Sweden | collected 2013 | reverse complement strand
TGGCTTGTCACTACATATCTTTTCTATACCGATCGTGGATGCTCTATGAGACATCTCGAATCGATCTTATGTGATGAGGTCTCTCAGGTATATATTTATGCCGTCCTTCTTTTGAATTGTACACCTTCCACCACCTTTTCCCTCTGAATGTGTTTCTTCTTTGACACGACAACGTCCGTCTTGGAACACAGTGAATCAGAATGAAAAGAGTGTTGACAGCCGTCGTAAGGGCTTTCATTATTTATAGAAAGCTGTCGCATCTCACTACATTCTCAATCGGGTAGCTCCCAGGTTGGAATGGCAAATTGATGAATGTTCCCGAGTCTCTCCGAAGGCAACAAAAGGAAGGCTTTGAATCACTCCGAAAGCAACTCGAGGAAGATATTCATTGGGTCCAGGAGGTATGTGGCCATGACAAGATCTCAGTTCCTTGGTTGAAGCCTTGGCCAGTGTGCTTCTGGAATACCTCCAGAAATACAATATCTCCTTGAAATCCCATCCAAAAAGATTTTTACAGTCTTCCACGTAGGCGTTGCAAGGAAATCGACAGAACTTGAGGATTACATTCAGGTCTCTCTGGTATCTTCGTCTCTTCAAAGGTGTTCAGAGGGAAAAATATACTACATCAATGAGGAAGTTTCTGGGTTTTTCGGTCATTACATAAATGACTTATGACCTCTTGCATGTAGTTAATGTTTTCTAACTGTATACAGCTCCTTTTTATTCCCTGTGGGAGCTTCAAACCCTTCATTTGGTAATTAATCTCGTCGAGTTTGAACTTCCACCATCTTCGATAGGCGCTTTCACGATACGTCGCCATCCGTTCCCTGCGAAGGGAAAAATTTTTGACCAGTACGAGGGCGTGGGATTCCTGTTACAATGAAACCTATTCAAGATCTTCGCCTTCTGAATCTCCGTTTGCCCAACAAAAGATATCATAGTTTGGTATTGCGGATCTGAGGACCGTGATATCGTCCTCAACGGTAATTGTATCTGTTGAGGAAGCTTAAACTGCGCAGCATTCGAACATAATGACAACATCTGGTAAATTTGGGGTTCAGGATACAACGTTGCCTCTGCATGGTTGTACGTGTATTAGAGGTCTAGGTTTCTTTACCCTGAGCAATGAGGTAGTATCTAAATGGAGGCATTAGATTTGTTTTTTTCTGAATGGGTTCCCAGTACGGATTTGATTTGATCACAGCCACATTCGCGACAATTCGCCTACAAAAAAGCAAGGACTGCATCTCACATCTTTCTGCAAGTCCCCTGCTATTCTTTTTTAGTGTTTTACAAAACCAATCATGGAGATTATCTCCCAGTCAGATGCTCACGAAGAGCTCAAAGTTACCTTCTATCCTGAACTATATCTCCAACGGAGGGTTTGGATTCTCAACTTCCTTCGCAGGGAGGGGATTACACGGGTTAGTTTCTGTTCTTCATTCGATTTAGTAGCTTTCAATTTACGGTTATTTTTTTAAAGGTCCTCGACGTAGGATGCGGCGAAGGCGCGTTGCTCGACACCCTTTGTCAACCTGCACCATGGTTGACGCCGCCTCCATCCTGCATCCTCCCCGCTTCGCCCGATTCATCTCTCTCCAAACCCGGTACCCCACCAAGCTCTACTATAGACGCACTCCCTTCGCCAGCGTACAGCTACAAAGAAGACGATATACCCAATCTCCATCTGCGAGAGATACACGGCCTCGATATATCAGACGAGGATTTGGTGTTTGCCATGGAGGCTGCTGCCCCGCCAGAGAGGAAGGTGGAGGAGGAGGACAGGAGTGAAATGGGTTTGAGACTGAGAGCGTTGACTGCTGGTGTGCAGAGGTGGGAGTCGCTCACGAGTAAAGTGTGGAAGGGTGGGTTGGAGGTGATCAACGAAGAGTTCAAGGACATTGAGTGCATAGTTGGTATGGAAGTGTACGTTTTTCGTGTCTATCTGTTGTCTTCATTCATTCAACTCAGTTCCATTCATTATAATGTAGAATTGAGCATCTCCCACACAACATTTTCCTCGCATTCGCGCCGGTACTTCTCGGCGTCTACCATCCAAAAAATTTGCTTGTCACGACACCTTCCTACACTTTCAATGCTCGATTCACTTCTCCTGATGCACCAGCGTCCGCAAGAACGGGCTATCAGGATCCAACGGGTAGGACTGGTCGTATCTTCCGGCATAGCGACCACAAATTCGAATGGACGAGGGAAGAGTTCCAAGCCTGGTGCCAGGAGACAGCAAAAGAATGGGGCTACGAAGTGAATGAGACAAGCATTGGACGCGCACACGAGGCGGACCCATGGCAAAGGGATAGCAAACTTCAAGGTGCCACACAGGTGGCCGCATTCTACAAGGCGGATAAGACGAGTGACGAAGAGAGAGAGGAACGAGCAAGAAGGAAATTGCAAGAGCTAAGCGCCGAGGGCGAAGAACATCAGTGTCTCGCGTCGTATCAACATCCAGCCAGCCCTTCGGCCAAAACACCAAGATCACTGGAAGAGATCGCGAAAATGGCCAAAACAAGGATGGAGGAATATCGTCTCTCATTTATGAGGGTGGAAGAACTGTGGTTCGAGCCGGAGATTGGGGCGATGTGTGGAGGGTGGATCGAGATGCTCGTTCGTGCGGTGGAAGAAAGTCCGGATTTGAATTTGAAACGAGATGTCGATGGTGTGAGGAAGGGAAGGAACATGTGGAACGTCGAGCTCATAGGAGGTGTTCCAAATCCTTTTCAGCCTTGGGGTTCGAAGGATATCAACGATGACATTCCGGAAGACTGGACTCCTAGAGAGACGCCTTACACATTTTCTTTTGAAGGCTTCGAAGCAAGTGACATAGAGGAATCGACGGGCGTGGAAGGGGATGTCTCCGCTGCTTCAGAAGATGACGAAGAGTCGGATAGTGAGCAAATCGACTGGGGAGGATGGACAACGTCATCAGTCGCAACCGAGAAAGTCATCGACGTCAAACCCACTGCAGAGTGGGGTGATGAAGACAGCTGGGGTGAAAATTGGGGTTTCCATATTCCACGTAGTGCAATGAGCTCGACGGCAGGCTGGGACGGAGATGAGAGTGAAGACGTTACTTCGTAATTGGTTCATTTGCATTTCAGTTATGGGCTCAGATATAATGGTTTTGTAATATGATTCAATTAAAAATATAGATGCTACAGAACTGAGAGGGTTGTTTGTCAAAAGAAATAATGAATGCAAGACGGATTCGTACCAGGTATCCATCTTGAAATGATAAAGCGTTATCTACTAGTGTTTCACAGAATGTAGGGGCGCTGTTCAAAAAAGTTCAGGTGAGCAAACATGATGACTGACGTAGAAAGAAAAAAAGGGAATAAAACAGTCAAGACTCACCAACCATTGGATGTAGCTGCGCCATGTAAGTTATCATCCACATAAGATAACAACAACTAAGCCCTAGCATGAGCGCAGTCCGTATTGTCCTAGTAAACATTCACCTGAGCATAAAAAGGAAATAATCGTCACTCGGGTCGACACTTACACCTGATTGGGGCCCTTGGGTGTAAAGAGAGCAGCCGCTGTCATCAGCGCGGCTGTCACGACGAATACGAAGAGAACTGGCAACACCGACGCCATAACTTAACTTAGAGCCTGTTCAGCTGGGATGCAAGTTTCTGATGCCGTTGCCGTCGGAGTTCAAATTCCAAACGGTGACGAGTCGCACGTCGTAAGAGGACCCGATGCCGTTGCCTGATCCAGACAAAATTTGGCTGATTTTTCAAAACAGCCAGGTGTCAATCCGGACAAAAAAAGGAAAATCTTCGAAAAAGCTGGGGGTGGACATCACTGCTGAGACGGTCGAATTTAGGAGCTATCCTAAATGTGTCCCAGCGGGTTAAAGTATAAGAAATGGATTCAGGATATGCCAAAAATATATACACAGTTGACAACAAAATGCTCCCAAGAGGTGAAATTCAGCAAGAATTTTGCTGACCGAACAATAAGCCAAAAAGGTTTCATTTTGTTGTTACCAAAATCAACACAAAATTAGAAATTTTAGATAACTTTAGGATACGACGAAATGATAAATTTTTGAGCGCTCCAAAAGCAGGCCGGTAGTTAACAATTAGGTTCCCTTTCACCAAACACAAAATGATAAAACTTGTATCACATTCAGGACCATATCAGAAGGTGGCCAAGGATTTTTAATTTAGGACGGCTCTATACGAAAAATTGTTCAATATATTCAGTAAACATCAAGATAATACATTTTGGGATTACATTTTGGAGCACACTTAATGACTACAAAACTATTTATTGTGGAGACCTCAAAACCCATAGCACGCTGTGTCCGTCGCTCTAGCCACGCTCATCGCACGAAGCCGTTGACGGTTGACTAGCGCCGAGCAACAAAATATATTCATTTGAATCAGGTCTGAAGATAATAGATATGTCAAAACAAGAAGGCCGCATCCACAACCCGTCAACATCGGCACCATCAAGTTGGGATAGCCGTACTCGTGTCGGTACGAGGCCAAGCGTCTGATGGGTTTGGTGCCAGGTCGGTAGGGAGTTAATATACTATGATGTACATAGTTACTGTGTATTTGCCGCCCAAGCACAATGAACAATACCAGAAACCCCGAAAACAAGCATGGGCAGGAAAGGTTGATTGCCCGCGTTGGCACTGAGGGAATTGATATCAGTCAAGCAAATACATGGAGTGTTCAAGTCGAGACCTACTTTTAGCCTTATCCAACGAGCAGCCACAATCATTAAGATGTAGCAAGCGGTACAGAAGGCGTCGCTTCAAGTGCGTAAAAATGTTTGGGCGCTCTGCAGAGGGAAAGACAAAGCGGGCTGAGTTGGAGAGAGCTATCGAGAACGCTTGTACCACATTTGGTAACTCCGTCGCCATCTCGCTGTCGAGATTTTTGATCATCTGCCTTATTGGTGATGTCGGAGAAGTCTGCATCAATGAAGTCTTCCCAGATGAAGTAGTATGCGTCGTGGAAGACACCGGCGACCAAGTGCGATTCCGAACGACGACAAAGAGCGGAGCATCTCGGGAGTGGGAGGTGAGGAAGGTGAAGGAATTACCGAGCATGCACCCACTAAAGGCGCAGAGGATCAGTTGATAGGGAACAGAAAAAGGAATAGCCAGCGTACCTTGTACACCAGTTATCTGCTTTGCATTCCATCGTGTTTCTGTGGGTAGTTTTTTTTGTCAATTAACATAATTGTTGCTTTAATAAAAGACGGCATACCTTGTTGGGAATGGGTGAAGCACACCCTTCCCTCTTCATCGTCATCTGAAAAGGTCCATCGCGTTGTAACTTGTGGTTTGCACTGAGAATGGTGAACGCTCAAAAACGAGCACAGTGGTGGTATTGGTGGGCATTGGGTGGGCAGTTGACCGGCGGCGGCGTCGTCATCATCAGCTGGAAGAGGTTTTTGGGGGGAAGGGGTTGAAGGGCCCATGGTTCTGGCTTTGCATTAAGGAGAGTTGACGGCATTCCTATAAGAAAATCCGTCTGCACTGTGAATAAGCAAGAGTAATAAATATCTTGCCTACGAGCAATATAATCTTCGTCAATTAGACTTGCTACCCTCACATTGGCTAAATTGGCTACACACACGAGATATCGTATTCAGCGGCATCAATTTGGGTGGGACCAAAAAACATACGCAGAACAGATGGCAATAACCAATGCAAGACCTTTTGCCCATGCACACGGAGGTTAACAAGCATGCGATGGCATTGGGCAGCAGTCGTCGTCTTGAGCCTGTTGGTAACAATAAGACCTTCGTGTGTCACACCACGTCACGAGTTATCGGCAAACGTTTAACATTCATTCCAACTACAGTTGAACTACTGATTATACAAATGTCAGAATAATAACTGGTGGTAGAATCAGAATTGAGTATGAATCTTTGAAGGACTGTCAATGCAAGCCCAGCAATTATAAGGCCTGGGCGAGACTCACCCGTGAAAGAGAAAGTACAACGACGAGTTTCTTCTGTTCAACTTCAAGGGGAAGGCATGCAAAGTGAGCAATGACTTGGCTTGGTAGGAAAATTTCCAAGTCTTCAAGTTGTGCATCCCAGAGCTGAGCACGAATGTCCGGATAACGAGAATATGGATCAGGAAGAACGGCGGCTGCCTTATGACGACGGACACCAAAATAGGTCATTGGCGTGTCGCTGTTGAAAAACTGGACGAGGTAAGTAATTTGTGCAGGTACTACCGGTTCTCCATCCAGGTCGTTGGCTGGAGAAATCAGGATACATGAGTTTCCGAGGTGCTTTGTTGATGTTGAATAAGTTACACCTTTGAAAGAGAGGTTAGCCAAAAGCTGTCCATGAGCTGGCACATCGATGCCAGCAAGCGTGAACGCCTTCTTTAAATCCCGAGGAAGCGGCTCCAAAGAGGTTGCCGCTTGTGTTTCGCCTTCTTCTGGAAGTTCTTGCACAAGCGCTGAGAGCACCCGAATGTCGACTGTAAGTGTATCTCGAAGTTGGGGATCAATAAGCTTCCGGAACATAGTTTCCGAATGACGAATGACCTCTGGACAGTTTGACTTATGTAGTATAGCACAAAGGTTTGCCGAGCGTGTGTAAGCACGAGCAATGCTTTCTTCCAGTTCTCCTAAAGAAGAGTATTAGACTCCGACTTTACTTGGAAGGTTTTAAAAGACTGACCAATTTTGTCATTGTGGGGCATATGTTGCAATGCCCCAATCATCCTCTCAAATGGGAAAGTCCACCATGAGTGGACAGGTCCAAATAACAGAAGGAATTCGTGGATATGCAGAGCCATGTGATGATTGGGATGAAGGTTATATTCTGGAAAGAGCTCCTTCATTCCGTTAAGGTATTGAAGCATATATTGGAGGTAGGCTTCAGCGTGGGCAGTAGTGATGGTATGTGATGTGGCAATGACAACAGCTGATGCCAAAGAAATGGTGAGATCGAGAATTTGGCGACAGCGTGATAAGCGAGGCTCAGAGCTCTCAGCCATGCCCCATAGACGAATTAGGGACATGGGAAGAAAAATGGTACCAAGCGCCCGCCATTGATCGGCCTTCAATTTTCCGTGTGATGCAGTTCCCAGGTTCGAAGGAACGGACGTCATCCAAGAAGGAGATATGAGACCCTCAATATCTGCCCAGATCTGCAACATTTCATCGACATTGAGAACATGCCCGGTGGTTGTGGAGGTGTCCACCCCTGTTGCATAGACTTCTTTCTGTTTGACACGCTGGTTTGGTAGAGTCAGGCGGTGACACAAGAAAAACATTTGAGCTCACCCAATCGTACAAACTTTTTGCATAATCCGCCTTTGAAAACTTATTCTTGTTAGGGAGCTGGCACTCAACCTGACCAGTGACAAATTTGAGAACGGGTAAGTTGACACTCTTCAACTTCTTCACACCATCATTCTCATTCGGTAGCATTATCGCGACCAGAGCTTCAAGGATGCATTTGAGCTTCTCAACCCCTTTCTTGTTCTGACTGGCCATATCAGGAGGGGGTGCTTCGAATGCGAGGGATATGACGGGCTTTTCTTGAAATTTCGAGAGTCCAATGCCAAGGATACCAGTAAAATGCTCCTTGATGAGGCCAAGGAAGAGGTTGTGCATAGAGTCGACAACTACACAGCGGGCGATATCAAAGTATGGTAGACGTAAGAGTTCAGACCAACGAAGACCCGTTTGATCAAATGTCCGTGTCCTTGCCTCGGAGGTACCAGCGTGGCGATACTTGTCGGCATCATTTCGGCATTCAGCATTCGTCCTTCTGTTCCAGTTGTGATAGTCTGTACTCCCAAAGCCATCGCGTGAACGTGTACATTTGCAGACGGAACAGAAGTGTTCGTGGTTGCATGCCGCAAACCCAGCTGTCTTTCGAGCTGCCAGTAGATCGCAAATGACAAGGACCAGTGCGCATAGAACAAGACGACCTCCTGGGAAGTTGTACGTTTGCGAAAATAGCACTCCAGGTTCCCAAAAAGTGCTGAATTCATCGACTAGTGGTGTGAGATAGTGATTGAGGGCCGTGAGAGGTGGTTCGTTTGGACCAGGAACGACTCCTGCAAGGAACATATTCTCTGGTTTATAGCGCATGGATGCCGGTAAGCTAATGCACACAATGGAAATTATTCCGATTGAGCACTTCTTTCCTGCCTGTTTGTTGGTAAAGGGGTTGAAGAAGTCGACGCACAGACTAAATGAGTAACGACCTGCTTGTTGATTCGAGCGGAAAGGGAGGCCATCGGGACCAGGGAAAGTACGAAGAAACTGGCCATCAAATATGTCGGTCATAGCTTCTTCATCACTGTTGCTAATTGATGGAGCATCCATCTTATCTTCGATACCAGGACGAGATAGAAGTTCTGCGACGAAGTTCTTGAAGCTAAATGCCACAAAACGCTTGATGGGTACCTCAACATCTTTGCCAAAGCTACGAGGCTGAGTCAAGCGAGTTCCACATTCTGTACCACTCTCGAACTCCATATGGCTGCAGTACGGTGGGTAATGTGGGATAGGGGATCGTCCGATGAATGTAGGCGCATATGTTTTGTGACATTTTGAATTTGGGCATACAGCGTATACCGTCTCGCGCCCATCAAGACGAAATGCTGAAGTGGCAGTGTGGGGATCAATAGGAAAGTTCGTTAGGAGTGCCTCGTCCTTAGCTGAGATGTTATAGTTCTTGCGCGTGAGGCTGAGTTGAACAATATAACGTAGCATAGCGAGGATGAATCGACAGCCACGGCGGCTAACATGGAGGATTGTTTGAAGAGCGACCATCATGAATACTGAGGCTTGAACAATTGGATCGACGCCTGGAAGGATTGGATCAAAAAGATGGCCTACGAAACCTTTAGAAAAGTAGACACGGGAAGAAATCCAGCAATAACTCACGAGTATCAAAAGTTGGAACTGTGCTCGTTTCTTCGGGAAGCATCTGGAGGTCCTTGTTCCATTTTGTCTGTGCATTCCTCAACTTTGAAAGGAAAGCTAGGAGGCGGCCATGAATAGGGCCCTTGGTTTCCCTGACAGAGGGCACCTTGCTTGTGATAGCAGCAAGTCGATCTTCAAGCGCGAGAGATTGCGAAAGCTCAGCTTTCAGAGGGAACAGGTCGGCTCGAGATGATGGCTTTTCCAAGGTATTCAGTCGGGGTTCAACAGTGGAATGGAGGTCTTCTAGTGCCCTCTCGATGTTGTGGAGTTGATCAAGTGCTTTGCCGACCGGCATGTGGGCTGTCGTCGGCGTCGATAAGGACGGTGTGGAAGATGGGAGTGTGGATGAAGATGGACGTGACCAAAGGCGGCCACCAGGTCCAGTAGGTTCTTCAGTTTCATCGTTGGATAAAGTCAACGATGCAATATATGCGGCCATTCAATCATCCTCGTCCTGACAGACCTGGTCAGCAGCTGAGAGGGCTTCACAGGCACGTTGCTGCTTGTCATGTCGCTGATGGTTTTCAAAGGTCTTTTGTCCGATTATTGCACCATTGCAGCGTGCATGTGTGCAGAAGCAAGATGGCATTGGAATAGACAGGGCCCGGGACAATCGATGTCGAAAGTTGAAACGTCACTGGATGTTGGTGAGGTTGAAAAAAAATGGTCGAAAGACCCGGAAGTCTCTGAGAACTGAGATCGTGCATTTGGGACTTTACAACAATCCTTGTTTTTACAACAAGGGAGCAACAGTGACAAGGATGGCCCAAAAAGATCGCCGAACACATCGTGGCCCAAATGTGACAGGTGTGACGCTCGTCGCGAGCAAGCTCCTCACACCAGGAAACCCGCCCTAGTATCGTTAGCAGTCGAAAAGAAAATGGAGCAGGTTGTTTTGACGTTGAAGGTGGGTCTCTTGAATGTCTTTCTTGGTATCATTCACTAAAAATTGTATCATTCACTAAAAATTACATCTTCTATAGGCACTAACCTGTTCCACATCGCGTACTGTGGCCATTAAGTTTGTATGCAGCCTGAGTGTGCACAAAGTTGTGACGGTGTCCCCTAGTGCTTACAATTCTTCGCTCAAGAACCTCGGCAATCCGACGCTCCTCAACTGCGTAATGATCTTCGCTCGAGCACAAATCATTATCTGGGACAGCACGATACATGTCGATGAACACACTTTGGTTGTGGACAATCTTGTGGTCCGTCTTCTTTCCATTTTCATTTGAGAATGACGTCTAACAAGTTGATTCTGCAGAGGAGCTTTTCACGAAGACGTTAAAGGCTCTGGGCACACCAGAGGACGGAATCTACAACTGGAATCTTCTGAATTGTGGCAAAGGCTGGGAGGCCCGGAACGTGTGTATACCTTTTTTTTACAAACATCTTCCGCATGCTAATAATATTCGAAAGCTTACATTTGGGTCTGCTCTTGCTCTGCCACGTCGTGAACATCGCTGTGAGTATGAACACCGTCGGCGACAACCTGCCGATAGCACGACAGTTGACTCCAAATCAACTTGTGTTAAGCCCGACCCCTGCCCATCGCAAGAGCGGCCGACGAGTTGCCAACAGCCGGATTGGTAACGTTCAACCTGTACCCCCTAATAGTAGTAGAGGGATGAGCCAACACGAGGACTGAGAAGCTCTGGCCTTAATGTGCCCCATCCCTATACAACCGCTCCTTGTCCATCTGGGTATCGCAGTAGCCCGACACCTCTTACCATGAGCCGATTCTCAGATTGTTTCCTCGTATATATTCATGCCTCCCTATCTGGAGACTTGCGAACACGTACTATTACAGATAGTATGTATATATGTCATAATATAGTTCAGATGAAAGTTACTGCAAATTTGTACGCAAGTGTGCGATGGTAAAAAAGATATTAGAAATATGAGTGACAACCATGGTGTAGCTCTGCTTAAAATTTCAATACATCCGCTCGCGGCTCGGCCAGAATCAGAAGACACCTACCTCTCTCACTGGGGGGAGCCACATTTCGGATGTCCATATTGCAACGAGGATGAGGAGCAAGAAGTTTATGGAAACTTTGATTAATTCTGAAATTTCCAACCTTTCCTTTCGAAAGGTGGTGCGCTTGGTCTAACAGATTGGAGTGAGTCAGATAAGTACAACATTCGGAAACATGCTTACCGGCTTTTTCCATAGAAAAATACTGTATTTACCGTCAGAAGCACCCGAAGCAATAATATGATGGCTGTAGGTTGTAATTGTCTAATCGTGAATTTGAGCACAATGCAAGCTTCAAGCCTGATCGGATCGTACCTCGACTGTCTGGATCATCTTCCCTCCATTCCTCGGCTTCAAAACATGCAATAGATCTTTTTTGCCTAACCCGAATACATACACAATGCCATGGTCGCTTCCACATACAACAACCTTTCCTGCTTCTCCAAATACGCCATTCTTCACAAATTTCTTCTTGTTCTCCACTTTGAATGTGTGCGATGGTGCACCCCGGTTTGGAAGGTACAAATCAAAACCATTGGACATGTTGTCAATGAGGGAGTTCCCTGACAAAGCGCATACACTGACGTTACCCCTGTAGGGATATGCATGAGATGAGGCATAGCAAGTTCAACATACATACACTGGGGACCTTAACTGCTTCTCTAATGTCTGATTCGATGTCTCAGAATCCTTGTAGTAGCTGTGAAAAGTAGTAAGTTCTTGCCTGCTTGCAAAGTAGTATGTACTCACACTATCCCAGTTTCTAATGCATAGACCAGAACAGAGTTTCCGTTATCAGCAAAAAGGACGGCGCGAGGAATTATATCCACGAATTCATGAGACCAAAGCTCGACAAGTTCACTGGCACTTTGATAACGAAAGACCTTCACTTTTCCGTAGTGACTGCTAATTGCAATGCGCTGGAAATGTGGATCAAAAGCCAAACTCTCGACTGAGTCACCGCGAGAGAATAGACATCTAGTCGACATTTCAACAAAGTCATCCTTCCAAATGTCAGTCTATGTCGTAGTTTTAACAAAAATTATACTCACAACCTTGCGGATTCGGCGATAGATCACAAATTGACCTCGTCCTGTTCCAAAGCACAACACCTCTGTCCCCATAGGAGTGTTCTCGGATGTGATAAATTTAAGGCAAGTGATCTGACCCCATCGGCCACCAGTATCAGTCAAAACCTGAACAGTACGTCCAGACTCAGACGCAACATCCCAGATCCTAACAACTTCATCATCACCTAAGTCTAGTTAGTTTATATAAGCAAATATACCAGTGTGTTCTTACCCCCACTTGCGAGCATTGTACCACTGGGGTTGAATGCGAATGAATTGATTGGACCACTATGGCCCTCAAGCGTTGCGGCCAGCCGGTAATGCTCATGGGAGTTACCCTGATTAAAGATGCGATGAAGATTAAACATCGTCTGACAATGTGTGTGCGGATTTGGTGCGGATGTGCAAGTGTGCGAGCCCTGAGTCTCTGTGAATTATAAGGTCACTATGTTTATTGTTTTAATTTATTGCATTAATATTGTCTGTTCGTTGCGAATCTCTCCATAATTGCCAAATTTATTTTCGTTGTCATTGACAAGAATTTCCAAATTCATTCTCAGCTACATTGTAATCATCGTCTCCTTGAACACGATGTTACCACATGTAGACAAAGGCGTTTTAACACATATTTAAGGGCTACTCAAGCCTCAAAATACTTAAGGATAATACTTAAGGATGTCTGAACTTCTTGCCATTCATCTTCCCGTTATCACCAGCCGCATCAAGTTTCAACCGATCAAAACCTCTCGTCCTCCCATCATTACTCCCCGGATTGATTTTAATCAAGAATGGGGATCGGATCTGAATCATGATGCTGATGAAGACACCGACATGGTTTCTGAACACAATTACGATTCGGATCCCGCTGACTCTCTCATTGACGATGAAGACGCTGCGGACAACAATGAATCCACTAACAACAAAAAGATTCCGAAACCTCCTGGCGAGCCAGGACGACCAAATTCAGGTGGTTACAACATTGAACACGAGCTCCGGGGATGGAGCCCTGATATGGTCACCGCAGTGAATGTGAGTTGCGAGTCGCAACATTATTCAATCAAATTTGCTTATGTATCTTTCCTTTCTCAGAAATTCGTTAAGCAGATGGCTGACGACGCATTGGATGTGACCAAGAGCTACAGCAAGCAGAAGATATCTGATATTACCACTCTTTGCATGAAGGTCTGTATTCTCGGATCCTTACAATGGCTGGGGTAATAACTCAGGCTCACTGTTATATAGACGAAGAAGCAGTTCCCTATTTTAGGAAAATATGAGAACCATTGGCCGGTTCGAGATATGCTCAAATTGTATCTCAAATACACATCTGAGTCATACAGGAAGCAAGGGAATGCCTTTAGACAGAAGACTAAAGCTCGTAAAGGACGTATAGTAGGTGAAGTGGATTAGATAAGGTATCTAGAGACTAGACTACTAGTAGGCGAGCCATTGGGACGAGTAGATTTACAAATTACGCATAGAGAAGACCAAAGATTTTGGAATCCTGATTCTCTTTCCCTGTCGAATATGCTGAACACAACTAGCAGAGATTGGAAGCGTTGAGATCAGAGACGGAGTATGCATATGTCAGTCGAATTGAAGACACACTTTTTCAGTGCAAAGTCCGCCAACTTGCCATCGGTGCTGCGCATATTGACGACACCATCTGATTTGGCAGAAGCGCGTAAGATTGTGATATCACCTTTCCAGAAGGTTTCTTCCTTGAGGTTTTCGACAGTAAGATTGATCGGGAGACGACAGTGGTTCTTGAAAAAGAAGTAGAAGGTGTGCACATTGCCTCGTCGGTCAATAACTTTGACTTGACAGGTTCGAATGAAAGGTTGGATCCTGCCCATCAAAACCCCATGGAGGAAGGCAAACCGTCGATCACCGTTGTCTTGAGTGATAACCTTGATAAATCGTGGCTGATTCTCAATGGCACGATAGACACGGGCTTGAACACGAAGGTAGGCATCCTAGTAGGAGGCAAACGATGAATACATTGTTCAATAATTGTATAACTCAGGAAAAATTTACCTTCGATCTGGGAAATATTGGAATATGAGAGTAAACCATTGTACAGATTGTGTTGTACTTGTATCTGGTAGCTCACCTGTTCCTTTAAGCATTTCCGAACAAAAAGGTCTGGAAATGTTGATGGATTCTCCCAGAATTGTTAGAACAAATGGAGAAGGGTATTGCAATTCTTAAATCAAAAAGTCAAGATTGGAATTGAGGAGAGTGAGATCGGAGCTACCCTAATTGTTGACAGTTGTTCAGCGACGCGCTTTGTTGCAAGCTGGATAGTTTCATCAAGAAAACAATATATATGATCGCCTACTGCACAGAATAATGAGCGCCTCCAATCTTTGATAGATTCCACTCGACAATGCCACCATTCAATTTCACTTTTTTCAAATCCCCTCGCTTTCCAGAGCCTACTGATGATGTTGAGATGGGACAAGTTATTAATGTTTGTAAACACATTCCCGTACCATTTTTAAAGCGTCTAACACAAGTCTAACATCATGCAACGATGATAGGAAAGACACCTATCCGAGTCTGAGTCGCAGGCGACGCATGATGATGGATATCAACAGATGCAAACAGCTCTGTCCGCTCCCGGGTTTCATGCATATCCACCGCACAAGCAAGCATTAGTTGCTATCCCTAATCAAGAGCTGGTAGCTTCTCATGCCCAGATACCTAGGTTTGATAGTCACTCTGGCCAGGTATGGTTTACACATGACATCCCAACCTCTCTTTCTGACCGGTCAGTATAGCGACACAGTGACGATGATCACATCACACATTCATCTACAACTCAGCCCATGCAGGCAGAAATACCCCTTGCTTTTACGCGCAACTCTGGCATCTCACCATCGTTAGAAAGTACCGACAATGGCCCAGACACAGCAAATCCGGTAGCATCAGGTTCACAGTCAGATTCTGGATCTCTCGTTATTCTACCCAGCTTGCCTGCAACTCCCCAACATTCTCAGCTGGGTGACACAGAACGGTCCCATCTTCTGGTTGGCATTATGCCCCAGCCCTCCCCAACTCGACCTATACCGGCTTCTACTGCCAAGCAGATAGTTGCTTCACGATCTTTCCGGCGGTCAAAGGGTTTTCAACCCCAACATTTCAGTCAATCATTGCGTCGCCCATCATCAACCAGTCCACTTGTTCAAACGGAGGTGAGCACTGAAAGGACCAGTAATTATCGTGACTGATTATCCCATTTAGGTGGCAGAAAAGGTTAGAATTGTTCAGGTGGATAGCCCTGAACATGCTGCACTTATTAAGGAACAACGCGTGGTTATCGATATGATGAAGGAAGAGGCAAGTGCAAATCTCTCGGCAAAGCAATTCAACGGACTAAAAGTTGATGACACAGTTGTCGAAAAGTCGTTCCGTGATGGAAGACCTTAGATCCGAAATGGGGCAGTTTAAAGATCAGATTACTATGGCTGAGGGGAAAGCAACCCAGGCAGAACAGCAGGTCAGACAGGCAGGGGAAGTGCTGGCTGTCGAGAGGCAGCGGGCTACGGAGCATGTAGCAGAAGCGAAGCAACTAGCACGCCGGGCTGAGGAAATGCTTGCAAAGGAACGTTCCATGTTGGTGACCAGGATCAATCAACTCGAAGAAAGAATTACTGCAGAGGCCCATCGGGAACCGGGACACACTCAAGACGAAGTGATGGTCATTCCGTTTTCTAACAGGAACAATCCACTTCCCTCTGTCCAGCTGACCCATGGTGGGGCTATGTCACCATCTGGTGTATCGAATTTCGCGATGGAGCTTGATTCAGAAGAGAGGAACCGTACTACCGCATCGCAAGGTCAAGCTGCGCGCCCAATCCCTGCCAATTTCTCAGCGATGGATAATGAACCAGCAATTGTACCTTCTCAGAACGCGCCAATTGCGTCAGGTAGTCGGAACACTCAGGCGGTAAGAAATATCTATTGTGGCATGAATTCACTGACTGTCCCACCTATAGGCATCTACAGTTCCAGAGCCGATGAGTTTCAGAAGGCAGACAAAAACGAGAGCGACTCGCCGTGGAAATACACCGCCACCGCAACCTATGAGGAATGATTCTACTACAACTCCGATGACCCCTCCTAATCCTACTGAATTTTCTGACGTAAGTCCGATACCTATCGTCAAAGACTGACTGCTAATAGCGTCTAGTACGAAAACCTTGGACTCGAACGAAAGGTGGATCTTATCTTGCAGAATATGGGCATTGGTTTCTCGGGCGTTCATGGTCAGAGGAGTCATCGAGCTCGCCGTCCACACTTCAAGGCAGCTCCACCAAGAGCTGTGAAAGATGTAGAAGGAGTACGAAGGCAGGCAAGTGTTTAAAGCGCAAATTAGGACATTAGAACTAATGTTTGTTGCAGACATGGGTACGCAAGAAAATGAACGAGTGCATTGGAATAGTCCAAGATAGACACATCTCAGCATTCAAGGCTGAATTGTATTCAAAGAATACACCTCTCCAGCTGCAGATGGCCAAGTACGATGAGGACGAACTAGGAGATGGGCCCACCTTGAAACCAATGCGCGTAAACTGGAATAACATTCATGGGAGGTGGAATGAGCGGTTGCTGCAACTCTTCATAGAACACTGTGGAACCTGTGGATACGGAGGAGGCGAAATTAATGACACAGATGAAGAAGAAATTGAACGTATCTTCTTTGACCGCATTGCCCGTCTCAACACCATAATTAATGCAAATCGCCCGCAACCAGGTGAGACAGCACGACAAGCCGAGCTTCAGATTGCTCAACGACAGCTAAACGAGTTGGCGAGATCCCGCCAAAATACCCGCCGAGGAGAGGTGAGATAGTATTTTGCATGATCTTGAAAGGCTCATCAACCTATTCCCTGATAGCTTTATAATGTCAGGTTTGACACTGCAGAATATCAACTCCCTGACGAAGATCTCCCTGTAAATGCCCTTGCAGAAGAGGACAAGGCTGTAAGGGCGACTGTCGGTTCGGCTAACGGGTGACTTGTCGGAACGCAGCTGTTCGTCAGAAGTCACACTGGTTA
>QDKV01004864.1_pt1 | contig 17111 bp, 20 predicted proteins | sample 1861101 | NCBI WGS metagenome assembly QDKV01 (sample SAMN04275158, study PRJNA302643) | Fungus metagenome, whole genome shotgun sequencing project. | isolation source: fruitbody | host: Mallocybe terrigena | place: Sweden | collected 2013 | reverse complement strand
ATTCTTCCACTGGCAATATCTTTTTTTCTATTGTGTATTGTATTGTACTTTATAATGTATCAGTTTACCTCCGTAGATTCCCATCTTGAACAAGATGCTCAGGTCCTCTGACTCTTTGACTCACCAACCGTCAATGGCGTCCAAATCGACGATGAGATATGGCAAGGACGAGGTGCAGGGTTATACACGGAGACGGGCCTTTGTTGGGTGAGCACGCACATAGGAACGACCCGAGCTCACCTTGGTAAGCTAAAGAAAGATATCACTGTGATGGTACATGCTGAATACTTTGTCTTCCGCAAGGGGCGAGAGTGAGATGGGCAGATACACAGAGCAAGTCTACGGTTGCGAGTCCTGAAGAGATGAGGATGGGTTTGTGAACGATTTCCGGAATCCAAGGGTCTTTAAGGCTGAATGGTACATACCTTCCACCGTAAGATGCGAGATTGTGATCCAAGGCCCCAGGAAGAATTGACGGCATTGAATTTGTGGACAACATACGATTTTTCGTTCGACGAAAAAGGCCGCGGCTGTGCATAATTTTACTTCGAATATGTTTGACTTTGCGAAAGCCTTCGATTTAATATTAATATTTGACAGCAACATTTGCAAGGCAATCTTGCTCAACGCCTGTTGAAGGAAATTATGTCGAGTGCATAATAGGGAGGTGGATTTACGGCGCGACATCAGGAAATTGGGAGAATTCCATGTAATATGAACACCCAAAATGCATTATGGATCGTTGTCGGCGTTATGAACAGGTTAGCATATTTTAGGTCAAATCACAATGCCAGGTCTTGCTAGATCTTGTGTCCTCCAATTAATATTCTAGCCGTGATGTTGCGAGTTTGTTGTAATAATGTTGCACTACTATGGAATTGATATCGTCCCTTTGCATGACAACAAAGCAGCTGCAATATTCTCATCAATTATCTACAAGCTATCTGGTTCTCGGTGACTCGCAAACTAAGGCAATCAGATGTGATGTCACAAGTTCGTAGCATATTTGAGATCAACTCATAATGTCTTAATATCTTAGCCATGATGTTGCGAGTTTGTTGTAATAATGTTGCATTCCTATGAAATTGATATCGTCCCTTTGCATGTTGGCAGAGCAGTTGCGATATTCTTATAAATTATCTACAAGATATCTGGTTCTCGGAGATTCACAACATGTTGCAAAATACGAGGCCTTCTCCACAGGCCATCAACGAAGCATAGCAACCGCCGCTGCATCCGAGTCATCCAACGTATTTGGTGTGAAGTTGCCGTCCTTGTGTCCGCCACCTGCTTCAGATGCTTGAGGCGCCGCCATTGGTGAACGATCCGCGTGAATTCATTGTAGTGATCCTAAGCAATTTCAATAAAGAAATTATTGCTACAAACTAGAGCCTTACCCACTGGCAGCTGGATTTGACCCCGACGATATCAGTGCATCACGTATTGGAGAACTCGCAGCCTGAATGTTTGGACTTGAACAAAAGAATAATATTATCATGCGAAAAGCTTACCGATTGGTATTGACCTTCCTGACCTGTCACCTGTCAACATGTTCCGATGCATATCCACAACTAGCATGCTCGTATTTATTGCTAGCTCAGTCTGGAAGGATCGTGTGAGTAGATACAAAGCAGAACCAACTGAACGTACATTGAAGATACGAAAGACCCTTGTCTTGGGGTTCATCCGAGTTGTGGCCCCGGGCCAGGTCACTGCGGAGGATTGATGCAGCCGCAATAATCTAGTCCAACTTCGTGGATTCCATTGCAGTCAAGGGTAACAAAGTCATCACCCGACGATCACTTGGTTGACGCAAGTAACTCCTGGGCGGTGGCCAGGTGCTTTTTGTCATTCTTCTTCATTGACATTGATCTAGGGAATTTTGTCAATGTGACGTCCTGGCCCGAGTCAGGTTGCTCACCTATCAATCAAAAAGATGCTGTGGATGGCCAGTGGTCAGCTCGCTTCTTGGAAATTTGGTTACGATCACCCACATATGAAATGGTTGCCGCACAGATTCCGGGTTCTTACACAAGAATCGATGCCCATCCTTCGAGATATAACCCTGGCTCGGATTATCACGAGTGGTGCTGAACCGTGCATGGAAGAGCGGGAGAATACAGAACGAGGGGGTAGCGGGCTTCCCTCCAGAAGCAGCATGCTCAGAACCTGTGGAAAAAAATCATGCCAGGTGCGAGAAAGCAATAGTAACAACACACCAGCGCACAATGAATCACTTGAGAGATGGGTGTAAGTATGAGGTAAAGACAAACTATGCAGCCATATCGACCTACCATTTTGCAAACGACGTCTGATCTTCGCACGAATACGGATCCTTGAACCCTGGAGGTAGGTCAGGCATAGAGTGAACGATGACAAAGATCAAATTACCACTACGCTTCCAGAATAAGTTGTGCGCCAAAAAGTCCTTTAATTTCGGTCGGTCCGGTTGTGGTTGTAGTTTCTTCATGATATGTTCAACTTCATTATTCACTCTACACTCGGCTGGGGTCTTGGCTCTGCAATAATCGATGTGGACGTGTCTACCAAGCGATTTGCACACAAGACTGCACATCATCGGCACGCCTTCGTCGTTTGTCGAGAACCGTTGTCCTTCCACCTCGACACCTTCTTCATCTGGACCATCAACGGACCATCATACATTCGACATGGAACTATGGCTGGTTTCATGTTCTTGCTGTGAATGACCTTTAAATTACAGAGTGGTAAGCCTTCACTGATCTGACTCAGTGTCTCAAATTATACCCAGAAGAAGTGTACAGTAGTATTTGCAACTCGTGCATCTGTTCGTGGATCAGTTCAGAGACTGAGGTCATGGAGTCAGCTGACCTTGCTTGACAATAGTGGACGACGTCTGGGTCTAAACTGTGATCATGAGAACCGTCGTGCTGTAGCTGGCCTGGAGGAATGAGCTTGATGCATTTAAGTCGTTTCGCGACTAGGCATCTATTGTGAACGGAAGGCTAAATATGGACTTGCAAAATTCACCTTGCGAATACTACACCTCGCGCGTTTAGTGTTGGAACCTGAGTCAAGGGAAGTGAAGATGTACCTTTGTGTACTGGAAGCATTCATGCCTTCCTCTAAAGGTTTCTTTGATAGATTCTGGAGCCATATCGATTTCACACACACCAGGAGCGCTACACCGCTGAGTACAGGTATGTGGTTTCCTTCGAAAAAGTTTCGCTTTGCAGTTGTGAGCACACTACGAATCACGCACCCACAAAGATGGATGGTGCCTTCTTCTAACGCATGTAAATGATTGGGACTCGAACAAAGCCGCTTGCAAAGTTGGCAAGGTATTGGACAATACTGTGCGTCACATTGGTGACTGTCGTGCTCAACGTCGCTGGGGATATCAGAGATTGGATGACCATAGCTACAGCTGTAGGAGCGCTTACACTGAGACACCACACCTCCCTTTGCATTTGTACCTCCTGTCTGCTGAAGTTGACGTGAGGTCACACGGCTGGGAATATAAGATATGGCATATAATATTGGGATGGGAAGTGACAATTACCTCGCCACAGGCATGTGTACCCGCTGCGCACTGGTGGTCATTGTCTTCATGGCCCGAGACCTTGGAGTCATAAGTAACAGCAAACTAAGAGCTGGAATGCAACCCTACCTTTGCACATTCTTCGCATCCGAATGCATGGATCACGAAGCTAAACTCATGTCAAGTTCAGGGTTGGCTACGGTATTTGAGGATATTGGTGAGGGCTCCGATCACTGAGAATGCACCAGACGATGTGAAACCCGATAATGATGGAATGGCTGAGAGGTTACGGAGTTTGCAACCGATGTCACGTAATCTAGATGGTTAGTTTCGTGAAGAGAAAGGCCATGACTTACTGTGGCACGGCAAGATTATGAACGGCGGCTATGTGGGGAGTAAAAGGTGGGCTAAGGGCAAAAGCATGGTGATGGAACGAAAGAAAGTGCCGGACGAATGACTAGAAAATCCCATGGTCACGGTCCATGGTGCTAGGGTTACGCTCCATGGCGCTTAGGTCATCGTCATTGCCCAATGATTGAATAAATACAAGTTCAGCGGAAATAATACTTGTACTGTCTAAGGTGAAGCATAACCATAATCACCCTCTTCGTCCGAGTCGTTATCACTGCCGCAAGTAGCTTCCTCATCCTCGTCCTCATCGCCGTCCTCCTCACCTCCCTCATCATTCTTGCCGTAGTCGTAGTCGTAGTTGTCACTATCACCTCCATCGTCGCAGTCCCCAGATCTGGCCTCCTCCTCAGTTTCGTCCACTTCCAGCTCTCCGTCACTCATGATAATGTCCTGTGGTCCATCCCTTGTATCATTACCAGTATCATCTTCCTTATCTTCTTCCACGTCCATTTCGTTAGAGCTGGAATCAAGAGAGTCTGCTTGCTGCGGCGGGGTATTAGTTAGGTGACCAATTCCGCCACCATAATAACGCATAATCATATCCCGATCTACAAAGCTGGCAATCCTTTCAAGTCAGTAACAGATTTAAACAGGACATTCAATCTAGTAACCACCCACATATTTACGTAGAAATTCAACCAGTCGTCTATATCCTCTGGATTAAGGCAGCGAGCTATACTGTGAGAATGGGGGAGGAGGTCAGCACTCCGGCCAGCATGGAATGCTGGAATCAAGTGACATCCACGGATAACATTCGCAGGGTCAACAAAACTGAAGGCGAAGTCGTCTGTGGATTCTACAAATCCGATTTTAGGCAGGCGTGCCCTGCAAAATCCTGAGCGATAGCCTGGTTCATCACCAAACCAGCGAACCCAAAGGAAATCCATGCGCCTCGCTTTTCTGCCATCTTGAATTGCTGGGTGCTCGGTCCAAACATTGGCATGATAAACGCCAATAACCCTCGCGTACCAGTACGGTTCAGCACCTTCAGCAGCAGGTGACCGTAGCATGATATCCGGGTGTGCACGAGAGTTGACTACGTCACACTGCCGCTGTAAGTCGTAGGTGGTGTAGTAGACGCGGCAGGTTTGGACTGAATAAATCCTGCTTCCTATGAACTGGATAGAGTTTCGATCTGCGTCTGTAAACTCTTCATGCATGTCGCCGTCGAATTCACGGTCCATTAGTCGTCCTAATAAATGGTCTTGAAGCTTTGGTAAGAATTTCTTCAAATATCAGAAACTTTATTAGTTGAGATTTACAAGTTCAAAGCCAAAGAAACATACATGGAAAGCGGGGTCACCTTTGTTATTGCGGATGGTGCTAAAGATGTCCTGAGGGTTGTTTTTTGATGCAGAGATGTGGTATCGCAGATCTGAGTCACCCTCTGCGCTGGTATCTTCTTGCTCCATTGCCTTCCGAGTCTGCCGCTTACGCTCGTGAAGCCGCTTCCTATCAAGAGCCAAACTGGCATGTTCAAGTCTTCGAAAACGCTTGGCAATCTGGCGTTCAGCATTGCGTTTGTTTGTCATCCCGTACAGGCGTTTAACAATTTTATGAGCAAGTTCGCCCTGCCAACCAGGTATGAATAAATCGGGTAATTAAAAGATAAATATCACTAACCACTTGTGTTGAGAATCCATCCGCTCCACCAAAGAGACGGATAGTAGGAACATAATCCCCAAGTGCATGCCACTTGTAGGTGAAGAGGTTCAGGTTTTTTGGTTTCCTCCCAGAGGTGCTATCTGCTGCCGCCTTCTCTTTACCCTTACCCGATTTTTGGCGCCTCTGTCGTACCCCCGTCTCCTTTGGAAGTTCGAAGGTCACAAAAGCAGACTGTGTTGTGTCCCTAAATGTTCGCATTAACTTTCCGAACTCTGTCGTAAGCCCTTCAAGATGTTGTAGGGTGCTTTCGGTATGGAGCCGAAGTTTGGCAAATGCATGCCACTCTGCAGTTCGATATAAAAGTGTCATAACCATTAAATTGTATGGTTCCGGCAGCAGCCCTTCAAACACTGGGATGCTACACTAAGTAAACAGATGTCCTTGTTAGTCTTTCCATGTTCTCTTGCCAGAAGTCTCAAGTATTACCTGTAACAGGTCCTCAAAATCATGCGCGGCGAGTTTCTTCATTTCCGAAGCATTTGTTGCAAAACGCCTTATTGTGCTAGAGCCGAATGTTGGAATATCCCGAAAGCTAGCCATCAAAGAAAGGTCAATGCTTACAGGTAGCTAAAGACATCGAAGTGGACTTACCGTCGATCCAGTTCAGTAACCAAACTGCCATTAGGAGCAGCTGCATATAGAACTCGAATTAAGTGGCTAAAAAGGGCTTTCCAGATGCCCAATTCAAATTCATGAAGTAGATCAACGACGAGCATGAGGGGGATATCAAAATCAAGGCCAAGTTTATCAACAAAAGCATTCTAGAACAAAGTTGGATTATTAATGAACAATCATATGCGAGAGGTCTTTACCAGGGTTGGAACAGAAGACGTTGGTTTGAGAAGCCGATCTACAACAGTACCAGCAATGGCAGCGGCTGATTTGTAGATTGCATTGCGTGCAATTTGGACACAGCTGAATAGGTATGTACGAACATTTTTGAATCGAAAACTATTGTCACGCTTTGTGCCAGTCTGGTCAAGTTTTGATTTGGGCACAAGGCATCGAGGGCAGGGGCAAAGGCCCTTGTTTCGCATGGTAGCAAGTAAGACCCTATCAAAAGAATTAGACCAAGAATTTACGAAGGCAGCACAGAACCTTGCTTACTTCTCTGGATAATCTGCCGAATATGTAAAAAATCGAGGGTACACTCGGCGTTCAATACCATCGGCACATTTAATCACCATCCCATATTTATATGCATGAACAAAATCATCATCGAGTAGGAATTTCCAGACACCGTGGATGAGCTCGCGCCGACAATGCGTTAAGATGTCCTTCTTCTGGGTGTTCCATTTATGGCAGAAAGAAGTAGCGAAGTCTTGGAAAGAATCGGGAAGAGAAGGGATATACGCGATGTGCTGGCAAGCACCTGAATTTGGCCGACTGCGAATGTACTTTGAAATACCCGAAAAGAAAGAATAAATTGGCCAAAGTTTCGCCGTACCAAAATTGGCAAGGTGAGTGCTATCAGACCAGACCATAAGGCCAAATACGACCTTCTCTCGCTTGCAATTGGGCTCGTTTGGGGGAAGAGGAGCACGCTGAATCTTGTCATGTTCTTCAATGGCAGCGTCCGAGTTGTAAACCTCTGAGAATACCCGCTCCTCTTTGCCGCTTGGAGACATGTGGAATAGTTTGAAAGGAGTGAGGTGAAAATGGGAAGCAAGAGGTGACGAGAATGTGGCTTGGATAACTGCAGTCAATTTACGATACAGTAGTCCTGGGACAGTAAACGTGGCCGGTGGTATCCCTTTTACACCTGAAGGAATCTCAATGTCGATGTTGGCAGTTTGAAAAGAATCGAGGAATGGGGAATTCTTCTCTGCAGCATCGCTCTGTCGGTTCTCTTTGGCCACATTGAATCCTTGCAAATCTTCGACTTTGAAATTAGGATCAAGAAGGATATCGTTCACGAGGCGGTTGACCTCAGCATCCGACTTGGTTGTGGCACCAGAGTCCTTCCAATTCATAATCATTTCAACTGTTTCGTTTCGATGAACTGGAGCAGGAGGTAGCATCGACACGGACGCTGGGCTGGTGTGATTAGCCCCTCCAGGTTGGTAAAGGTCCTTCTCGGGAACGAAAGAATCGGGATCAAAGGACGGCCGGTAAAGGTATTCTCGGAATAAGCCAAAGCAATTTGTAGCCGTTCGCAGTCGATTGCGCACAATGAGACGCAGGCGTGGCAACACCGCAGCTGGTTGTTCGTCCTCCTTCTCGAGTGGCGGCAAAGGCTCGGGATTGATGTCCTCATAGCGAGCAGGAAGCCGATAATTACGCTTTGGTCGACCTGTATGTGTGAGGGCGGGAGGAGGCGAAGGTGGTGAGGATGTTGAGGTGGGCACCGTGGGCTGAGAAAACGAAGGTAGCGATGGTTCAGAAACGCCAAAGTCTTGATCCATTGCCTGATACCTCAAGTTATGAGGTACATCATTCTTTAGACGACTTGTGCTTTCCTGATAGACAAATTAATGATGATGATTATGGATTATTGCAAAAATCTTACTCCTAGAGCTGCAGAGCCCATGCGCTCCTTGCGCTCCTTGAGTTTTGTTCGTCTAACATTCTTTGAGGTAACAGTTGCTTTTCGACGCTCATTTGCTGCGGCTTCATGTTTCAGAAAACTTTGACACCTCTTCTGGTGTAGCTTGAGACCTTTCGGAGTTATAGCACTGAATCTGTCTTGACAACCCTTGCACGGATGCATAAACAGAATGAACGAGAACAATAGTGAGAAAGCGATGGCAATTTTCAGCTTGGGGTGGCCTCGAGGGTGTTTTGCCATTGGCAAGAAGATTTGACAACTGATGGTGAACACGTAGATAGGCTAATAAGCCAAGGTCCGCAGTGCGTCTGGAGTCATTTGAGGTCTGAAAAAAGAATTGAGCACTTGAACCACCTCTGTCGCAAAGCGCAGTCGTTGAGCCATCCCATCGATGAACGAATATTGGCACTTGTGACTCCAGGCAAAACTGTCAACCCCTGGATTTAAAATTGAACAGCATATAGGAAGAGCAACACCGTACCGTCGTTATTTGATTCCCCCACTTCTTGTGCAAATGTCCCTTTCCTCTACACATACTGGATCATCCTCGCAACCTCACCTGTCATCTGATGCCCATGGTCCTCGTGCGCCCAGCCCTGAGGATCAAGCTGACCCAGCTGTTTGGAAACGACGATATCTCGAACTTAGAGACACTGTGAATCAAACATCGTCTAAAAGAAAGTCCAGGTAAGTAAATTTAATCTATCTTTAAAATCCACATATGTACTAACTTAACAATTTGGCACTTATCCGAGTCAGGAATACAACTCCCATAAGTCTGCTCGGACGTGGCATACGCAAGGTTATCTTTATTTGCGGAGAGATCAAAGAACTGGTTTCTGATTCGGACAAACATCGTGCTTACCTGGAAGATCCGGATGACATAGACTCGAATAACGAATTTGAAGAGCGAAACGAGGATGAAGTTGAGGACTTGAAACGCAAGTGCGTTCAAGTTTATTGTGTTTGTTTTGTTTTGATTGGCTGACACAAGACTAAGTTGGGAACGCAGCTACACAGCTGTCCAAGAACTCAACCGCCTCATCCCCAACTTCCAGAAGAGAATTGACGAAGGGTTGCCTGAAGAACTCAATACATTTTATGCAGAGGTGAGTAATATTGCCCTATACATCAGTATGATTGCTTACTGAGTTGACACTAGCTTCAGCGCGGTGCTGACTGCGCCCGTAGCGACGACTTGAATCGGATTCGTGGATCCATTGCAGATTGGTTGAACGCGGCCAGACCCCACCCCACTGTCTTGTTGAACCCCAACTGCCGCAGTAATAGGGGAATTGCTCATGATATCACAGGACGACTATTATGTCCTGCAGAGTTTGATTGGGACGACCTTGAGTAGTTAATTGTTCATGCCCTCTGAGAACCAAGTGACCTCACCTTCATTTACAGCGTTCGTGCTAAGCTACGTGCAGCTGACGAAGATTTCGACTGGCTTTCAAGCTACCATTCAAGATGTTTCTATGCAAAATATGAACCAAACACGGATCGGCTGGAATCTGGGTACTTGAAAAGTACGCTCCTCATCCAAGTGTGTTAATTTCCTGTTATTTTTCAGATCATGCTTATAATTAATGTTTATACAGGTCTATAAAGCTATATTCACGTCGCCCTCTTCAGCAAGGGATATTTCAGAGGAAGACGACACTGAGAACGTGCCTCCAGCCAAGTCGCAGAGGACCTCATCTGGCAACAAGCCCGCGCGCCGTAATGTGGCATCAAAGGTAAATCTGAACAACAAGGTTACCCCGCGATCTGTCGCATATGCCGCGGTCCAGGTAGGCTTCACACTATTACATGCTGTTCGATGCTTATTTGCGGCTGCCAGCTCCATTTTAACTTGCAAACGGCGGGTTCATGGGCCCAATTTTATGGAGGATTTGACTACCAAGGACTCCACAACTATATTGTTGATTTCTTTGAAGATACCCCTGGGCCTGCAGCAAAGAATCGTGCCAAAGACCTACTTAACTGGTGGTCGATGTGAGTATTCTCTCTTCCTACAAAGAATATTCAATTAAGCAGTGACCACGATAGGAAAATCTTCCCAACCGCTGCTGCTCGTCGTCAGTCAAACACATCTGCTTCTCGCAAAGCATTCAAGCAGCAGCGTGCAGCTCTCGAACATGAGGCCGCCTGACTTGGAGCCATGCATGTACTTTGATGATTACTTAGTACCTCTTGTCTATACTGTCTCATAATTCCCGTATGGTCACATAGCTCAGAGTCGGAAAATTCCTATTCAATGAGGCCCTGTGGACCTGAATCCTGAATCTTGGTTCTGTAGTATGTCAAATCCCAGCGTGTTGCATTACCCCATTGTTCCAACTTTGAATTGGTGGTATACGATCAATATCATTCAGAGGAAAGACGTAAAAACTCTCGGACTGATACTCACCGAATGTCAAATACAAATTATATGGCGCGAGTCACACATCACGAAAAAGGACAAACCAGTGCCGCTACAGTAAATAAATTAAAAATTAAAAACATCATGTAAGGTCGTCAGGTCAGCATAGATAGTTCCTTGCTTTAGTACCGCACGTAAAGCTCAAAAAAGGTTGATCGATGTACAATTTAAGCCTCCAACTCGGAGGTTCCAGATGTCGATACCTGCATATGTGCGCTGTGAGCCCTTCTTGAATATTAATACAAACCAATCCAAGTACGTACGATATTAGGGTCCAGATTATTAGCGAGCATGACAGCTCGCAAGCGAGATACTTCTTCTCGCAACTCAGTTTCTACTCGATGTTGATCATTCCATCCTTTCTGTAACTGTATCCAAAATTTAGTAAGTGTTGCTCAGAATTAGCATAAAACGCACTGCCAATTTCTTTTCAGCAAAGGAAGCCTCATACTTGTCGATGATGATCTTCAAGACCGTCTCCTCAACTCTGGTAACCAAAATCCCCATCCACCTCCCGGCCAAGTCAGGCAAATAACTGTTGGGAGGAATACGGATGTTGTCCGACTGCCTGAGACCTTGGGGAGAGACCGAGGTGCAAGTGCAAATCTTCAGAATGACAGCGCAGATGATACTAGCAAACCAGTAACATTGCCGCTTGAATAGTGAGTATAACGGCGCGTAGTTGTGCACGATATCAGCGAGAATGGCCAATTGGAAGAGCGTCAAGAATTGGGGTCGGATTTGCCATATGACTTGTCCGAGAGTATCTGCTGAGCCCTCCGCGTCTTTTCCTCCTGTGAATTGGTCCTTCGCACAGGCGAGCTTGAATTTCCCGATGGAATCAGCCGATGCTTGTATGGCTTTGATCGACACCAAAGTTCCTTTATCAACCAAGTTGCGAAGAGTCGACGGGTTGGATGAAGAACGGGACGAGGTGGATGATGAACCAAGTAAAGGATCGGAGGGCGAGATACGGGGTGAATCGGGAGGCGAATGCGAAGTTGAATTGGAAGATGACTCGTCCTCAGAGTCAGACATCGCGGGAAGTGATGACAAGAGGGTAGTTGGTATGTCTTTCAAGGTATCAACTATGCTTTCGAGCACAGTTGTACTGTCAGGATGTTCGAGGAAGAATTTGGTGGGGTCAAGTAGCTCCTTGGATTTCGTGCGCTCAAGAAACATGAGATACGGCGGTGAACCATTGTTCTGTGTATCCATGATCTCGAGAGCAAGGAGTTCGTGTTGTGGAGATGTTACTGTTTTGGTGAGCGTCATGGTTTGGACCAAAAATCGTTTGAGGACGGCGTTGTAGTCGGGTGAGGAGATGGCCAAACTGATCAAGCGGGAAAGAAATTCGTTGGTGTCGTAGGAGAGATCATGATCGATAAGCTGCAAAGCAGGGTCGGATTCCATGGTAGGGACTTTGGACTTAGATTCAGAGGCACAGAATAATCTGTGAGCCACTGCAACATCTTTAAAGGAGAGGAAGGGCCTTTGTTCGTATTTGTAACCCTGGGCCAACTTTTGGTCAGTCACAGTGTAGCTCACATCACTGCGGTATTAAGTTGACGTCGGACTATGCCAAGTTGTTTCGACATCATGTTTTTCAGGGTTGTTACGCCGCCTGCTTGTCTTATTAGTTACTTAGTACTAAGTAGTATGTTCTGCACTGCGCATAATTCCGAAATGAAAATACAGACGTGACTCCACATTGTTAGGATCCTTCCCAGTGATCATATAAAAACCAATAATGTACAAATTCAGCACAGTACTGTTAATTTCACCGTCTTGTAGATTGTCCTCCTGGTCGTACTGTTGGAGGTTTAATATTGATCATAGGTCGGTAAGAGGAACATGATTCCTACTGTACCTGATTAAAATTAACCTGTTCAGGATTGAGTGAAACATAATTTATTAAGCATCACATCGCACATTTTCGAATCAAACAAGTTGGAATGTGACGTACTAGTCAACAGGAAACCCAAGCACTAACATCGTCATTGACCATGACCGTTCGCGAATCCGTTGTTCGATTTCGCTTAGCGAGTTTCAGGGCCATTCCCCTGGTTTGTGATTTCTGCAAGATTTCGTCATCCTGCGCCGTGTTTACAGTGCGCAGATGGTGCACAATGCACATACATGACAATGTTGTCAACATTTGCCTGATGCAGTCTGTGTTCAATAAGGCATGATGTGATATTGACGGAGATCTTGCAGAGATGGCATACCTCATTGAGGTTGGGCGTCGACGAGTTTTTCGAGGTCGAAAAGAGTGTATCAAGGTATGTTTTGGATGTAGAGATCGAAGAGATGAGACTTGAAGTCCATGCAAGGTACTTAGGTCACATCCAAAAACTCGCGCTAGGCTGCCCAGAGCGCATTCAAGATATGGAGTTCATGTATCTTCTTTTCGCAAGGAGTGAACGCTTTCGAGTTGCATGAAAGGGAGCTGGGCTGGCGATGGGGGCATAAATTCAGGGATTTCGAGGTGAAATGGGGTGCGAACGTAGCCGAAACACGAGAGATGGTCGAAAGTTAACACCTGTAGTTCCATTGTGGTGGTTTTCAAACACTGCGCAGAGCTGTGCGGTGGCACCCACATCCGTACCTTCAACACCCACCTCATCCATACCTTCAACACCCACCGCACCCATACCTTCAACAACATCCACCGCACCCATACCCTCAACAACATCCACTGCACCCATACCTTCAACAACACCCACCGCATCCGTATCTCCAACACACACCTCATCCGTATCTCCGACACCCACCATGTTCACTTCTCAGTCCAACGCTCTTGTCACGAGAAATTTACTCTGACATCCACTCGAGCCTCAGCTGCATCTCTAGCATGTGTTGCTGAAGATCGAATCTTAGGTTTTACAGCAAATCAACGCTTAGCCGAGGTGTTCGCAACTTTCCGTTGTCACACTGAGTCACTAATCGTCACACAAAGGCTACCTTTATCACCACCCCTCGAAAACGGCCACCAGCCGTGGACTGACGCAAAGTCAAAAGTAAGCCACAGCCAACACAAAGTCGTGGAAAGTTGGCAGGTGCACAAACTGACTCATCCGGAACGATTGGGCGGACCGCCGTGGCCACAGACTGTCTATTCAAGTTCCTCCATCGTTGATATTGGTAGGCATCCACCGTGGGCCTGTACCCCACCCTCCTGTGCTGGGGTACTCCCCCTGGATCCTGAAAGGTTGGTTAGTGATCCCTTTCAAGTTTGCTTTATTGACCAAACTAATGTCTTTGGTCCTAGGTCTCAAAAATCATATTTTATGGTCTCTGAACGTGTCGCGCCCTTCGCGTGCTTCCTTGGATTGATCCAGGAAGTCCCTCCCCATCCTCTGGATTGATCCGAGGAAATTTGAGGAGGTTTTGCATGAAACTCGGTGGTTATCATAATTGCTGGGGGAATTTTCGGTGGTGCACACAGGGTCCAATTCCCCTTCGAAATAGTTGGCAATCTGCGGCAGTATGATAGTCTTCTCGGTGACGCTGCAGTTGCGTTGAAGTCCAGGTGGCCAAGTACAATGGCCCAGGTCAGTCGTTTTGTTGATATTGTGCTGGAATTGCTGAATAATTGAAGTAGGAAGTCTGGTAACTGTGCGGCCATCGACATCGATTGCCGCGCCAATTCGAATAAGTTCACTGTGGCCCCTCTCGGTCGCCTCATCCCATTTTGGCGCGTCTGGCAGTCTCCCTTTTTTCTCCTCGTACATAGGGTGGAATTCCTTTTCTTCGGCCACATCTAATCCTGTTATAACATCCATCGTTGTCACCAGGTCACTGCCACCCATTTTGGCTTGCCCATTCGGGGTAGGAACGGTCTGGATTCCCAAAGAAAATACACAGGAGGAAGGGAGAGTAATTCTCTTCCCTCCGTCTGCTTTACGTAGGCCGATTCCTTGCGAAGGCTCTTCTCGTGACCCATTTCTGGAGTAAATTTTGGTTCGTTTTCGGTCGGGGATTGTTCCTGTGCTACAGGATTGTCGATTGGGGATTGCTCGGCATTTTCGGCACGTTGAAAAACGGAACGCTCGACTCCTTCATCTTGCTCTGGATCCTCTTCTTTCTTAACTGGCTTTTCCTCCCCCTCGAGCGGTACGTTCTCCCCCTCGAATATGTCATTTAACGCAGATTTGACATTTATTTCCATAGGGACAGCCATTTCCTCGGTGGTCTTGTCGAAAGCCATAATTGGGTGGTATTCAAAAGTCACGGTCTTCATGTAAAATTCATCTGGTAAATTTTGCGCCTTCTCCGTTGGATAAACAACTGAATTTCCAAACAGGATATCTTCGTCATCAGTATCCTTGTCTTCAAATTCGGCACTGCGCTCATCCGCTATCGCTGTCGTCATCCGAATCGGGAAGCTGGGCCAAATCCGGCAAGTCGGATTCTTCAAAAAGATCCTCGATTTCAATTGAAAATGCGGACATTGCCATCCAAGCAACATCAGCCCCCCGCTCTGTTGATGCGCTACTAGCAGCCATCTTTTTCTTTTCATCTGTCGAGTCCTCTGATTTCCCTTTCGGTCCTTGGCCAGCCTTTCCACCATCTTCGGCCCAACAATTGGATTTCTTGTGGCCTATCTTGCCACAATTGAAACATTTTCCAGCAAATCTCCTTCTCTCGCCCTCGTCATCAGCATTGAAATCCACATTCTCCTCTTTTCTCCCACCCCTGCCAGATCTCGTCGATCATATTTGTCGGTTATCGTCTGCATGACATCGTCTGGAGATAGGAAAGCTCCGAGAACACCAGAGTGATCCGAGTACAATAGCATCAGTGGGTGCATGACCCATTGCAGCCAAGTCCTCGCGCATCGTACGCAAGATCAAGAAGTGGGCACGGACTCGGACATTGCCCTTTCGGTACATCGTTAGCTGCTGGAGTCGGCGTCGCAAATCCACGGAAACCATCCGTGACTTGTTCTGGAAGTCCACTGTGAGCGCCTTCCAAATTTCAAGGGCATTTCCTTTCCCCCGAATCTTCATGAACAGGGAATCAGGAATGGTGGCGGCAATTTGCTGTTTGACGACTGCCTCGCCCATCTTCCATATTTTCATGTTAGCCTGCCATTCCGTCAGAAGCTTCTTTCTCATCGACTGGAAAGTGTTTGTAGTACTTTGTACCCATCGCGGACTCGGATATGGGGAATTGGGACATTCGCGTTCTACTGGGTTTCTGATATGTGATTTTCCTACAGGTCTTGCAACTACTTCACAGCGTAGTTACAATCTCTTCACTATATTTTAATTATTTCACATTGCAGAAGCGTTGATTCTGGTAACTGTGGAATTCGTGCACTGGCAGATGGTACGTGTAACTTGATTTGATGAGTCAGAACCATGATGACACAAATCCACAAGCTTTGCTGCTGCGCAGCGACCTATCGAGCTATAAAAGTAGGAAGCATTGACGACTCGTACCATGCATCCCCACCGTGTTCCACTGCACTCTTATCCACCGCTCAATGCTCAGGACGAATCAATATTTGGCGGTTTCTCGCCCATCCGAGAGCATAAGAGCTCGCCGGACCCTCCCGTCCACTCCACAACCGTGACAGCTTCAAGTTGTACTCACTGTGGCTCTTCAGCAATCCCCGAATCATCGCCTCCTCAGCTGCACAAAGGGCTTGGAAGCAAGGATATTCGTAATAATATGACTATACGGCACACCAAGGTAACTATTATACCTTTCTGCGAGTTATCATACTAATAATTACTAGAATGACAGTCCCGATCCTTCTCCATTAAAGCGAGGGTCAGTATCCCTTGACACCAATGATATCCGCCGTTTGAAGAGGTATCACCTCACCTCCGTTTATGAAGATGACATGGACTGGATCAAACGTGAGATCAAGGATATCAGGGAGGAGACCAAAGATATCAAAACATGGATGATAGAACTCGAAGAATTTTTTAAAGAGGAGGTCAATTTCAGGATTGGAGAGATTCTCTACCAACTCGAGCAGATGAATTGAATCTTTGGTGTAATCTCTCTTATTTGTAATATATGATTCGAAAAAAATTGTTGTCCACGAAATGGTCGAGGGAAATCACCGTTGTCGGAACCAATTAACGTATTTCAGCGGCTGATTGATTTTACTTCCGAGATGATCATTTTGGACAGGTACTTAACACATTGATCGCTACTTCACAGCGTAGTTACAATCTCTTCACCATATTTTAATTATTTCACACTACAGAAGCGATCTTGTATCCAATACTATATAATACCCTGGTAATCCTATGGCATGCGTCTAACAAGTTGTGAGTTTGTTGTCAAAGCGGTATGATATTGTCATTCCTCTATGAACTTTGCAGCCACTTCACAACATCGTTACATCCTCCTTGCCATATTTCACACAAGGGGGTGCCGGGATCAGAATCCCGGACCGGACCCTGGTTGGTTGGTTGCCACTCAGGGCTCGAAAAAAAAAATTGGACATTGTCAAATCTTTGCCCTCTGAGGCCCATTTGAGCACTAATGATAATGCAAGTTCAATTATATACTACATG
>QDKV01004865.1_pt1 | contig 17125 bp, 16 predicted proteins | sample 1861101 | NCBI WGS metagenome assembly QDKV01 (sample SAMN04275158, study PRJNA302643) | Fungus metagenome, whole genome shotgun sequencing project. | isolation source: fruitbody | host: Mallocybe terrigena | place: Sweden | collected 2013 | reverse complement strand
CTGCCAATTTAAACTCAGATGTACCAGCCTGTATAACGAAGGAATCCGTACCAAAGGTCACGCCTTCTTATTCAGGCTGGTCACGAGCCTACTTAGCGGCCGGGGTGAGGTGATAATGAATGTGCCGATTTGTTACCGCCAAAAATGGTAGTTGGTTTGTTGGTCGATTGGAAAACTTTGCCAAACAAAGTCCTTAACCACAACGCTTCCTTCGCAGCGTCGCCACATACTCGGCCTCCGTTGCCGAGAGAGTCACTAACTCCTGTTTCTTTGATGACCAGGTCACTGCACCACCATCCGCCATGAAGATATAGCCTGAGATGGCTCTCCTGTGCTCTTGGGAGGCCCCATCTGCATCTGCCCACCCCCGTATGTCCTCGTCCTTCCCCCATAGACCAAGCTAACATTTCTTGTCCCTTTTAGGTACCTAAAGATCCTTTTCACTGCTTCCCAGTGGACCCTTCCTGGGTTTTCCAGGAACTGGGCCACTGTTGAGGTTGCAAATGCGATGTCTGGTCGTGCTCCCCATGGCGGCGTACATCAGGGAGCCCGCGGCTTCCCGATAAAGTACGCTCTTCATTTTTGCGATATCCGCGAGTGTCGATGGTGATTGTGATTTTAATAGCGGTACGGAAGGATCCATTGGGATCGAAGATGGTGTCAGGTCATCAAAATTGAACTGGGCAGGGACGGGCGCAGCAGCCCCTGCCCATCTCTCATCTGCCCCCTTCTTTACGAACACCCCATGGTCCGATTCAGTATGTTTGAATCCCAATTGATCCAGCGCCCGTTTTAATGTCTCATACCAATTCATAGCTCCTTGTCAAGGCCTTGTGCAGCCGGAAGACGCGCTTCCGTGGATTTGTCCAGGAAACACCTGCCTCCTGTCCTTTGCATTGATTCGAGGAGATCTGGGGCGGCTGCTCAAGGTATATCACCTCGTCATCTGAAAGGACTGGGTTTCGATATGCTGAATCGAAATCGCAGGAGTCGGCGGGCCAGCCGTTTCGGCTGGCCATTGCAAGGAGTATTCGAAACTTGAAGGATGCGAATTGGGCAACTGGGGCATACGTCTTGTAGCAGCCCACGCCGTGTATCTGGGTGAATCCACACGCCGCGAGTCTCTTATATATCTCAATTTCTCCGGCCGCGTTTTTCCTGATTCGGAGAGCCCTTTCGACGAAACAATGCTGGTGTCTTTCGGACGCTCGACAACTGACCATGTTTTGCCTGCCTCTAGGCTGCGTAGCTCAGCTCGGATGGCTCCCTCCCATTTCGGTCAATTTGACCGCCTCTTTGCCTCCTCGTAGGTGGGGCCCAGGCCCTCTGCTGTATCCGTCATCATTGCCATTCCCCAACCCTCTTCCTGCACCTCCCAAGCCCCAGATCCTCCCGCCGTTTCCTTTTCCAGCACTGTCTGAAGCCCTTGTGGCATTGCAATCACATTCTTGCCTTCTCGGAAGCGCCGAACGTATGTGGATTCCTTGCGGACACGTTTTCCACGCCCATCATCCGCATCAGCCGCTACAGCTGGTTGCGCCAGCTGTGATGGTGTCTTGTCGGCGATAACGATGGCTCCCGGGGCTGGTGAGAGGGGCCGCGCCTTGTCATTTTCGATGGGCACGGGGCTGCCGCTTGCCTCGGGATCTTCAGGCCCATCAAAATGTTCTAACTCCCCCTCAAGCGGCATGCCTCTTATCCCCACCCCCTCTGGCACAAACTTCGCACCTCTCTCTGCCGTCACCAGCCTCTTTTCCACCCAGTATATCCTACGCCCCCTACTCCCCTCATCAAATCCCATCCATCGGCCCTCCTCTACCCTGCCATCCAATTTTGTGCCGTTCTTTTCGCGTACCCAAACTCGGGCTCTCCACACGCGCATGTTTGATAGGTCAGGTTTTGATCCAGTGGGCAGTTCAAAAGGGGTGGCATTGTCAAGAGATCGGGCCCAGGTCCTGCCCAGCAACCAAACCTCTTGTGCCCCTTTTTATTGCAATTGAAGCACTTCAAGCCCAACCGTTTCTTCTTTCCCCTCCCACCATCATCATTCGAGTAGAAGGCAGCATTCTCTTCCTTCTTGGAAGTCCTGCCAAGTGTCTGGCGGCCATATTCATCTGCGATGGTTTGCATCAAATCATCTGGGGATAAGAAATTGCCAAGAACACTTGACATTGCTTCCAGGGCCGAAACAAAGGGATTATAACTAGGGGGCGGTGAGCCTATGATGATAGCATAGAAATCGTCCTCACCGGGCGAATGTCCCACTGATGCCAGGCCCTCTCGCGTAGCTCGCAGAGTGGCGAAATGCGCCCGTATATCCCCCTTTTCGACACAGTGCTGCTGCTGCAACCGTCATCGCAAGTCTACAGAGACCACCCGTGACTTGTTTTGGAAGCCCTCCCTCAGCGCCTCCCCAATTTGGTGCGCGGCCCCCTTATCCCGAATCTTCATGGGTAGTGAGTCGGGTATGGTCGCGGCAATTTGCTGCTTCAAGTTGGCAGCTGCCTCTCCAGGTCCTCAAGGTCGGCACCTACCCCCCCCCACCTCCCCACCCTCTTCCCATCCTCTGCTGACAACTCTACCTCCTTGAAGCCTCTTTTGCTGACAGCCGTTTTGAACCACCTGCCGCTGCGGCTTTCTTAGTAGCTGTCGCCGTCACTGGCCTGATGGAGCCATCCTCATGGTCGAGTAGGCCTCGGGCATCGGCTGCCCATACGAACCGGCCCCCATATATTAGCTGCTTCTGCTGGTATCGGGCTTCTCATCAAGTCGTCGCCGAGTTTCTGAGACATAGTGATAGAGAATAAGGCAGGATAGATAGGGGCTAGGGGTGGCCTTTTTGATTATGATATGGCTGTATAGCCGGGGCCCATAACCTGTAGAATAAAGTAGACAGATTGTCGTATGATGTGTTTATATACACACAGCAGAGTCTGTATACTATATAGATGATCTGAATATACTGTGGCATGTATTAACTAGGGTAGCTGCAGAATAGGCCTAGACAGGCGTAGTATGATTATTTCAACATAATATACCAAGCTATTGTACTAGAGCCCAAACCGAAAGGTCAGATATTATTTTCATGTGGAAATATGTCCCCATCCTCATCACTCCCTTCCACACTATCACCACTCTCTCCATCACTGCCCTCCCCGCCATCATTGTTCTGCGGCAGCGTACCCAATAGCTGGCCAGTGCAATCCTCCAATCGAATCCCATACCTCTCGCACATCGAGCGCCATCGAGACCACCTTCCGTACCCACCACTCTCCATTGATGGCCCATTTGATGTATTCAGATCCTCAAGCATGCACCTATTGACTGCCCGTATACGGTGGAGTTTTGGAAAATTGCATATGTCCAGCGCGGCGAAATTGAGATCATTGCAACGGGCGGCATAGTTAGCTTCTAATGAGTGATGAACCGTGGTGGATTGTAAATAGCGAGTGCCGACTCCGAAAGCATAGGAGAGCCCATGCAAACCAACGGTGGTGATGTGTTGATGGGGCTGGTTAACGATGTGACTGGAGAGGCTGTTTCGTGAGGGGATGCGCCAGTCCGCATTGAAAGTGAAGGTATGCAGATTCGGACAAAGGTCGAGAATGAGTGGGACATCGGCAGGGTTTTTCAGATTCAAGTCGAGAAGGGCAAGATTCGACCCATGACGCGCCAGAAACTCCACGGGGTCCTGAGCACCAGTGCTGCTGTCAATGCTGAAACTACGCAGCGAAGGCAAGCGCAGCCCTCCGAGCTGCCCAAGCAGCGTACCCACGTAGCCACGAAGTGATACCTGCTGCAGGTGGCGTGCGGCCCCCGGCTGATTCTCAGCAGCAGATCCTGGGCGCACTATTTCCTCTACGGGCGAGGCGTCCGTGTCAACGACTATACATGCAGCAGCAATGTGGGGGAGAGACACCAGGGCCCATAAAATTTTCGCGACACCCTCACCTGGTATATTCAGATGAATGGTGCGGAGGCGTCGGGATGTGTCATGGGCTAACGCATCCATGACTGGCCCAAAACTTTCCCCAAGCGGCCTTTCGACCATAAAAATCTCGACATTGGGGCAGTGCCGGATTAGTGGGACAATATTTTCTGGCGATTCCGAGGTACCCAGGCAGGACGCGGCGATATGGACCCTTTTCGCCCACCAGCCATATGAGGGCATTGAGGTAGCGGTGAGCGCAGGTGCTGAGCAGAGCATTGCACATAATGCGGCAGCCTTGGTAGCACGGCTCAGGTAGAGGCAGTGGAAGTGGGATTCCAATGCAAGCTGCCGCCACCGCCTGCATGTGGAGACGATTGCCTAACAGCAGACAGATTAGCATATCCGAATGACGAAATGCCAGCAGGATGAGCAAAGAACCTTTCTCGTCGTGAAGCTTCTTCTCTGGAGAATATCCATAGCCTCCTCGGGGGTCATGAGGCGCCACTCATCATCGCGGCCGAGGCACACTTTCCAATACACCTTGGACCATGTCGACTCTACGACAGAGGTCGGGATATCTGGCCCAAAAAGCTGGGCATCAGCAGCAGCCAGGCTGAATATCCGGGTCCAAATCTCTGTCGGCAGCAGCACCAGCACCATATTGGCGAAGGGATGCCCATGCGCCCATGCTGCGCGGGCAGCCAGTGCCGCTGGCCCGGGCCGGGCGTTTCGGGAGGGCTATCTTTTCCACATCTGCGGGATCCGAACCCTGGCGCTGGGGCTCCCAGCCACCAGCCTTTCTCAGTGCTGGCAACTATAAGCCACTAGACCAAAGTGCAGTACATAGGGCTGCCACAATTTTTATATAAACATATATCTAGCATCCCTACGCCGTGGGCACCGCGCAGTAATTCACGATATCTACTATCTGTTTGCTGTGGTAGCCCCCTATATTAATGCTGTCGGTACAGGCAAAAGCAGTAGTTTAGGTGGCTTAAAAAATGGGCCGGGTAGCTTCGGTAAAATTAGTAGTTTGAGTAGCTAGGGACAGGGCTGATCAGAGTGCTGCAGACTGGCTGGTGCGCAGGTGCTGCTCGATGTCGCAGGAGAGGGGGGGTAGGGGGGAAAGAGCAACCAGCTTCGAAACGAGCATATGCGCTCGTTTCGAGGGGGGTGGCGGCGGTGACACAGAGCAATCGCGCTCGAAAACGAGCAGCGTACGCTCGTTTTCGAGGAGGGCGGCGGCTAAGATAGGCCGCCCTCGAAAACGAGCTCGCTTTCGCAGGAGAGCGGAGGTAGGGGGGCAGCAAAGGGCTACCAGCCTTGTGTGCATGCTCGTGTAAAAATTTAAGCGCTGAACGGCCGTTGGATTGGTTTCCGCTAATCTCGTCCAGATAGCAAGAATCTGTTCAGTGTGGCTTTGACCAAAACGAAGTGTTAGAGCCACGGGGTGGTAGGGGCAAGAAGCCCCTTCTTTGCTCAGTTCCGACCGGTCATCTTGTGAAAGATTGGTATTGGAAGCCCAAAATTCGAGACTTGCAGCATATGGTTCGAAGGCTGACATTGTCATGAGACCAGAATGCTGTTGGTGCGTAGCTTCAGGCATATTGAAAGCAAGCGCCCGAGCATTCGGAGATGAATGTCGTAAGTTTGTCAAGCAAAGGCATGCGACCTGGGCGAAAGTAAAGCGGTGTTAATTCGCACAGACGACTTGAGATAGCACCACGAAAAAGTGATAGCTACTAAGGCCGATGCTTTCTACAGCCACGGCAGAGCCTCGAAGCGCTTCCTGAAGAAGATCACGGTTTATTTCGCTGCGAGTGAGCAGAGAGCGACGGGCGTTCCTGAGAAAATATGTAAATAAAAAAGCGATTGATAGGAAGGAGCTGTACTGCTTTGCCTTGGCGACATTTGACGCGCGCGACGAGGTCATGATGGCGCTCAAGCGATTCAACACAGCTGGAACAGCCAGAGATTGAGACAAGTCGGGTGGCGCAAAATCTGCTGGAGAAATTGCGGCCTGTTCAGGGGGGAAAAAACCCTTCTGTTGAAAAAGAGTCAGATGGGGAGCGGGCTGTCAGAATTTAATAAGCATACACAAAGTGAAGTAAGCGCCCCAATAGACGCATGCGAAAGCAAGGGGGACTCGTGCCTGAATCGCTGTACGTTGTTTTGTTGTCTCTGGTATCGCTTGCTTCTGGAACCCTTTTCATTTTCGCGTCCAATTCCTTGGCCGGCGCGGCCGTGGGCCCAGCGTGACACCAATCCTCGCACATTCTGTAAAGGGTTAGGTGCATATTCGAGGGGATAAAGCATTCGGAACCCTTAAAATTAGCTAGCCCTGCGAAAATGCGCTCCACAATACTGCAGAAGTGTCTCCGAAGACGATTAAGATTATGATTTTCGCGCACATCCGCAGCAGTGAGAAATGTTTGAGCGCTGCGGACGAGCTTCAAGACGTTACTCAGCGCTGCAGGTCGGGCAGGAGACCTTTGTTCTTCCAGTAGGTGAGCCGTTATGAGGTAGATTCTGGCGACTGCAGAATGTAAACGTTCTTGGCGACGAGTACGATCTCCGAGTAAACTTGAGCTACCCGAGCGAGCTCTCGATTTGTCGTGGTGTCGGCGGGAACCTAACATACCAAGATGTTGTTCGAACCCAGGAGTCATGGCAATCTCCGACCTAGAGTCATCATAAAATTGGCGACCAGCAAGTAGATTGAGATCTTCCAGAAGGCATGGGTACGCGTGAGCCGGAAAGGAGCTGATGCACAGGGCCGCTGCTTCACGAAAGACGGTATACTCGGAGTCTAGGAAAGGTGTTAAATGCCTAAACAGCCCATGCGCGGTGAGGTATCTCTCCCTCTCGAAACTGACGTCTGAGGGAGCTCGACTGTGCTCTCGAGAGGTAAGCGCTGGGCGGGCAGAACCAGGAGGGACAGCTGTTGCACAGAGAATCTTGATCCATATGTGCCATTGGTCAATTAACGGTTTATTGCCAACAATAAGCCAGAAACTATCCCTCTCGTTTCTAGGTGCGAAACCGGGAGGCGTCCTGCTGCTCAGGCCAGCAAGGTGGGGCATAAATGGGTGATATCGTGAACCGGTCGCAATGATGGATTCTCACCAGAGGCCAAGCATAGGACCAGGGCGCTTTATGCAGCCTTGAAGAGACATTGGATAGATATATTGAGCTGCCGCAATAAGCCGTAACCGCTGCTAGGGGCAATCCGCACCGGTCAAGAAAATCCTGCAGTCCCGGTCTGAGGATTGGGGGGGGGTGTAGTCTGAAGATGATGGATAATCCTCCTTGCCTGGGAAGGCAGAGAAGTCGGAAGAGATGGGCCAGGACGGCATTACAACCTCTCGTTCCGCATTATGAAGTGAAAGCAGAGCAGAGTTGATGACAATGGAAAACCTTTCGGGTGCCAACTCTGGATGCCGGGAGAGAATGAAATGAGCGATATATGTCAGAGGTGCCAGAAGGCCGTCACCAGGTATTATTGCTGTCCGATTTGGAGGGAAAAAGTGTTTCAAGAGGTTTTCAAGTCTGCTCATAGCGGTCGAAGCGGCTTCCTGACAACGATATAAATATGTCCAGACAATCCGTACTAAGCCATTCAAGACAATCGTGCGATATGGGCGTTCCTGATCGAGTTCGGATTAGATATTGCAGACATGGGTAGGCGGGGCAGAGCCTTCAATTTCGTAAGAGCGCTCTCAGACATGGCCTGCCAATGTTTGAGGAAGAAGGCTTGCGGTGCCGCACATAGGCTAGTGACGGCGAGCGGGAACGCAACTTGCCAATATTGCGGCTTATTCATCATCTCCTTAGCCTTAGGGTAGGTGGCTTCAGTCGCTTTGGCCCATTCTGGGTGATTTGTTTCTGCTTGTGCACTCTATGCGGCGTTTCAGATTCTCCATAGCTAGTGAATAGAGTAAGGGTAACCTTTCCAATAGGGTGCAACAACAAAACTAGAGACTCCGCGAAGGCAATCTTCAAGTTAAGCCCACGTGCGTTCGCGTAAGATTTTGATAGAGATTCCATAAATTCTGCTCCTTCCTCAAAGGCTTCTGACGGCCAAACCTGTCATTCTATTGAGTTTCATCCGGAAGCAATGAAGTAATCAAGTCACCTTGATTTTTAACCCCTTCACAAGATTCTCGTACTTAGTTTTTGAAACCTGCCCCTGCGCTATAGGGGCAAGCTCCGCCAAGAAACACTTATAAATCTAAATAAAAACATTAGAATAAAACACATTCAATTCAAGACACCGCACCTAACGTTGGCCAGATGGCCAAGTAGAGCGGCATATAAACGCGAGTTAATTCCGCGGATGAAGTGACTGCCGGTCAGGCTTCCTAAATTGTTCAAAAGTCGTCTCTTCCAGGCTGAAACCAAGAGCGTCACCGAGGGCATCCTTCGACAACAACTGGAGAACGGCAATAAGTGCACGGCACATGATGTATATTGAAGCAAGCGATTTCCGCTCATTCAAAAGACTAGAAATTTTGTTTGGTCGAAGGTGATGTATGAGATCGAACGAGCTCAGCGGGTGACACTTTCGTTTTGAGTCCTTCGCCAGCGGAGAGTAGAGTCAATAACTTGCTTGGCATGCTTTTGGGCGATAATGCCCAGCGAGCGTAGTGTCTCACTTTTGGCTGGGAGCTGCGCAAATTTCCGCGTTTTTCTCCTAATCCTTTTCATACTCCATTTTCCCACACTGTAGTCATAGGTAGTGTATATAATTTTCCAGTGTGCTCTGGCAGGCTCTGGCCACGGCCGGTGACCAGAACATAGACCTCGCCCCGGATTTGTTCGAGGAAAATCAGACAATCGTGATTTCGACAGAAACGAGCGGACCGCTTTGTCACACGCTCACCAACCAAAAGTTTTCTGCCTCTGTTTGCTCCTGTTTGTCTCACTTATTCCGAGATGAGGAAACAGGGTGTATATCCTATTATAACCGAACTTTTCACTCTTGCGCCCCACTCAACTGCATCTTCGATTCATGTCCTTTGTCTTTGCGCTAGCCAGTCTTTTTCGGTTGTCTCGTTCAATTGCTCCATTCTCTTCATGTCTGATCTCAAAGCCTCTGATGGATGCTTCTGGAAGAGATTGGGATCGAAGTTTCGCAGCCTTATGGCGTCTCTACCCGCTCCGTGAAAGTGCGACGTAAACAGAGAATGGAGAGAGTGTTCCGGTTGGTGGTTTACCAATATCTATGAGATTGTCTGACCCTGTGATTTGTAGTCGGTAAATGCATATCTGGCCGCCGTCATGGCATATTGACGCCTTGAGATCGTGAATTTCTTTTCTGTTCTGCCTGTTGTGGTAAATGCGGCTACAGATGGTGTCAGTGGAATAATTCCAGGCGGCAGTCGTGCGAACGTAAGTGTTGTGTTTTTATCTGGCCGGAAAAGAATCATTGCTGGTGGATAATTCAGTTCGATCACGCCGTCCCCATCAGGGAGTAATACGTCCTCTCGTTCGTCCAGTACAATATCTTGAATAACTCCTCGTGTTCCGTTCGCGATGTCGGCCTCTATTGCTAGGTTTAATAGGACCATGGCCTTCATTCCAATTGCCACACGGACAGCTTGCCCGTTTTTTGGTTGACTAGCGCTGCTATCCCCAATTTCGCTTCCATGGTTAGGCCCTCGACCCCATCTCTCGAGATGTCCTCAGCTGGAACTAGGTAACATTGATTACTGGTCTTTATGCAGTGCTTTGCAAGTGCACGTTCGTTCCATATGTTTCTGACGGAATGGCGCAGCGCGACTAGCGCCGCTTGATCCCCATGATGGGGCTTTGGAGACATCACAGGTATGTCGCATTCCGGGTTTGTGAGTACAAGTTTATTATCATATGTAACAATTAGGATACGTCACAAAATTTGTACATTACTGTCTGACTTGCTGCCCTGCGTTGCTTGTACTACCATAGCTTTTACTCTGTGAATTGTACTGATAGTGAATTCAAAGTGAATTCAGTTTTGATAACTGCTCCAGTCCAAAGTGAATTCAGTTCTGATAACTAATATAGCAAGGCAATGCATACGACGACTGTGTCGTCTTTTTATTGGTAACTGTATGCGGAAATCAAATCTAGCCTTAATAAGGCGACTAAGCACAAGATTTAGAAGAATGCAAGAACTGAAAACCAAAGCTTAAGGTTGCGGGCATTAAGGCTTAAGCGCTTGCCGGCCCTACATTATTTTTCTAATGTAAGTGCACGTGGTGGAAAAGAGAACCTGGCGCCGAATGTTGAAACCCAAATCTTAGAGAATTAATATTGTTATATTGAAATCTAAACACGATTTCCCCAATTCCTGAATACAAAAATAAAGGTGAAAAAGACCTGGAAAAAGTTTGACAATGCCGCAAGTTGTAAAGTCTACACTCACGCAAGTTTTGAGACTGAGCCGACCAAAAAATCCTTCCACAAACTCGCTCAGAACTTCCGAAACTAGGCGGACAATGACCCTGGTCTTCATAACGTGCGAGGCATCAGACTCCATACAAACCTTCCAGAGACCGCACTGCTCCTTCAGATACGGGATAGGAGATGCGCATGCATTTGCATCAAATTCTTGCGCACAGGATGCAGCTTCCTGGGAGATTGCTACAGGTTTGTAGTTTTTGATAAGGCAAAACAAATCGAACAGAAGAAAGACAACCCACCATACGACTCTCGCGCGCGTTCCCATTCAACATCTTGCCAAAGAGTTATTAGGAGGAGAACAAGCGAGTACAGAATAAGAATTGGTATGGCTACATCAGATGCGCTTGCAAGAGATGTTATCAGTAAGCAATTTTTTTAAAAGAGGGGGGAATGGAGCGACTACCTTCTAAGGGCGGCCTTCCAGTTTACAAAGACTGAAGCCCAGGATCCTCCTGAGGCAATACCATAATGGGGGCAGGCAGATCGAGGGCCTTTGTTGAACAAAGTTGTATCTAACACCGGCTGGGGAGTGGGAAAACTAATTTCCTTTGCTGATAGTTCTCGAATACTGTTCTGCCAGAGCAAGGGGCGAAAATCCTTCTTGACATCAGCTGCTGGGCCGGAAGCCAAACACTGACTTGGGGGCCCTGCTTTCAAAGGTTTGCCCTCCTGCGGGTTTTTGTGATTTCGAGGGGAACGTCGGAGCATGTCAAGAGCGCAACCAACGCTGAGGTAGCCAAGAAAGACAAGGATTCCCAGATCTGTTGACGTCGCCCATGGCAATTAATTCCTCAAGGTCCGGCCCAGGTCCGGACCAAGAAAATCAAAACATTTATATGGATTAAATATTATGTATATACCAAAAACTAACAAAAAAACAGAAAAAAACAGGCAGATTTGGGGCGGATGAGGCAAATTGGGTACAAAAGAACTTTCACCATTAGTATCCTCATCGCAACAAGGAGGCGCGCACCCGCACGTCACGTCGAACAATGAAAAGAGGAGGCGCGCACCTCCCCATCACGTCGAATGCCTGAAATTCACAGCAATGAGGAGACGCGCACCTCCTCATCACGTCAAACGCCCGAAATTCAACGCGACGAGGCATGCATCTCCTCGTCACGTCGAACAATGGAAATTCAACGCGACGAAGCACGCATCTCCTCGTCACGTCGAACAATGGAAATTCAACGAGACGAGGCGTATACCTCCTCGTCTCATCAGAAAGGATGGGGAGGGATCCTCGTTGTACGGCGCACTCAAAGTCGGCTTTATGCTGTAAGGGGAGGTAGTTAGTAGATATGGTGACAATGAAAGAAATTTCGGGCGTACCTTGGACGCCCGCCCTCTCGTCGTCGTCGCCGTCCTGTTCGTGGTGTTGTGGTTGTCATATCGCCATTGGCAGTTGAAGTTGGTGTCGACGCGTTGTTGTCGCTGTTCCTGCCACCGTTGAGTAGGTAGTTAGTAGATAGAATAAAATAAAATAATTGAGCGCACCGTTGCGCCCGCCCCTCCCATCTTCGTTGTTGGCAGCTGCAGCTGTCGTCCTCATTGTCATCGTTGGCGGCTGCGGCTATTGTTGTCCTCGAAGCCCGCAGGTAAAACCGATGTTGGCGTCCTCGTTGGCATTGGCGTTGGCAGCTGCAGGTGCTGTCGTCGTCGCCATCAGAGGGCAACTGCTGCAGCTCTGGTTGTCGTCAAGTCACGAGCGATGTGGCAGTGTGACAAAGCCAACGTCCAACTTGACTTGACAGGACAACCGCGAAGCCGACTTGACATTTGAATGTCCGCGCGTGGACCTGGACCTGTAAATATGGGTCCGGTCCGCCCTCACTGGTCACGTAGGACCGAACTGGGTTCAAATTTGTTCTCGAAACTCCGACGTCATGTGACCATGTTGATATTTGGCGACGCGCTGTTGTTCGACGCCTAGTCTTCTCCCGCAGCTTGCGACGGGCCGATTTTACTTCCCCCAGTCAACAGCCTGCTTGAGAGTAGGCGTGTCAGATTGGCACGAACCGCAGGAGATGTTAGCCTGATAGACTTTAGCTACTGTTTACAGGAGCGCATCTTCCGGCGGCTTTGCTTGACAATTGGGGGAGACTCTGCGCGCCCTGCAGCTGCCAGCCTGCCTCCCGGCGTTCTATTTCTGACACACGTGGTCCGCAATATTAGTTTACCCTGCGCCCTCTAATCTCATTTCACGGGTATTGGCTGCACCCGCTGCTGCTCCGCCAGCGCCTCCAGCCCCAGAACCAGATAACCCCGTCCCCAGAAACCTAAACGCCCCCAACCGAATGGGATAGCTTCAAGCCCAGTTTCTAAATCTGCTGCCACCGCCTCTACCAGGCCACCGACCCCTGCTGCTACGAACAGCAAGCGCAAGCCAGCTGCGACTGGGCCAGCCCAAAGCACCCATCCGCCAGACAGACGAACGATAGGAAGGTGTATTGGCGTAATACGCCTTTCAAATCGAGGTATCCGATACGCTGCGCTCCGGTAACGTTACTCAAGGCTAAAATGCTGCCGATCCTCTACAGTATCTGTATATACGTACGATTGAGCTTTAATTTAGTATCCACCTGCTTAATGAGCTTTGTCTGGGGTTCAGATGCGCAATATCACGACTCTACTCGACACGTACATACGCAGATGGAAGCGATATGTACTTCAGATAGGCAGTCTAAATCAGACCCAGCCTCAACGAACCGGCGCAAAGGCCTCGCTACGCTTTATCAGTGGCTTTCAACTGAATGATGTCCAAAATCAGTCGTTGTAGTCCAGAGAGTGCGCGACGCCCACCTTCCTACGCCTTCGCGCCAAGCTGCGCTCCAATATCCACGACGGTTCATTGTTAATTTGCAGAACCAACACATAAGGAACGCCCTCAATAAGACGGATACTGCGGGAAGGCTCCCACGTCTTCCAAACAGGGTGAGATGTCGACGGTGATGACGATAGGCACCAGACCTGGGGTTTCTTCGTATGATCTTCGAAAACTTGGATAAAAATGTCACCTTCTGAAAGTTTCAAGTTGTTGGCCGAAATTGGAGGGGCTTGGAGGGGCTCTACACCAAAGGAAATCAACCATCTAAAATCTCCGCGGTTGTATATCTGTTTAGACTTGAATAGCGGGCAAACCTGAATGCACTTTAGCTTATAATCTTGTGCGTAAGCGGTGGCTTACTGTTTCTGAGTCCTGAGTACAAGGGGGAGCAAAACCGTAACCTCCAACTTTCCTAAACTACATTTAGTGAACTGTGACCAGATCTAGAAAAAATTACACCAAGACGCACCTGTCTGATTCTGGGAGATCTCCCCTGGCAGTTTCTAGCGATGCTTCAACAACGACTGATTTTCCTTTGGAGAGAAAACTACAGGATTTAAATTGAAGGCGTTTCCTCACCACAACAGGGGTACTTACATCTCTTCTGGTATCGTCTCCTCATTTGTGATGGCGCATGGCTGTTGGATCCCTGCCAGTATACCTAGACCAGTTGGTTTCACATTTACACAAGATTCTTGGGCGCGCTGATGGCGTGGCAGGGAAAGGACAGATGGCGGCGTTGATGTTGAAAGGGTGACCGTCAATTGGTAGGGATAGATAGAAGGAATGAATGATGGTGAGCGAGTAATGAGGTTGGTCGGCATGTCTATCTGTTGCGCAGGCCCCCACCGTTGTCTTCTTTAAATCACCAGCGATTGTCTGCGGTCCGAGTTAAGAAAACAAGGCTTGATCAGCTTGCTCGCCATAGCTATTGTATTTATGGCATCGCCCAGCCTTCCATCCCACGCAGCCCGAGATTCTGGATATACAGCTGACGGGCTAGGCATGGTACTGTATGTTGTAGGTAGGAATACTTTTAGTTGGGAACGACGGTAACAACTCGGTATCCCATATACTACCAGTAGTCTGTTGTAATTAGAAAAACCTAAAGTAATAGTAGATAAGTAGAGGAACAATAAAGAATGGTATCGACAGTAGTTAGTACTAGTATAGTATAAAATGGTGGAAATACAAGCATGGACAAATCATGAGGAATCAATAAATGGTATATGGGTGACCAAAAGGAGTAAATTAATGATACAGACAAATGGAAAGGCGCTGGAGACAGTAAAGGGCTTCTTACTATTATCTTTAATACCATAGACATAGAAAGGGCGAAGATAGGACAACTTATCACCTGACATCCGAATCCGATGCTGAATCGACGCTGAATCAAAGCTCATTCAGCCTGTTCACTGCCCCGCACGCCCCCGCTACCCATTCTACCACAATGATGTCAAACAATCGCGAAATCACAGTCTACCACACGAATGGCTTTGTTACGAGGAAAATTCCTGTGCCAGAAAATTTTACTCTACAGGAAGCTTCTGGGCTCATTCGTACAGAACTAATGGGGGACTCGGACGCCCAACTTCATCATAACCTGAATTCTCAGCCTATATATGCTTTGGGTGAGTGTTCTCTTGAGTCGGGGTGCAGACATCTTATCCGACCCACTGTAGAGATGCCTAGTCTGCCTGAGGGAACCCCGGTTGGCGAGGTTGGGGCGACCAGTGACATGACCCTTGCCGCCTTTTGGCCAGATGAGGGGGCGCCTGATTTCGACACAAATTCCAAAGTTATGGAGCTTCAGCAGAGGGTAAGGGGGCTAGAGGGTCAGGTGATGATCAGTAACAGAGGGCAGGAGTTGCTAGCCCATCGCCTTAGTGAGGAGATACGTCTAAAGGACGCGCTGATGGTCACGCTAAATATTACGCGAGATGAGATTGAGCAGTTAATTCAGAGGTACGATGGGAGGATGAGGGAGCAGGCGCACCAGTTCGATCTTGCCTTCGCTACGCTACAGGAGGAGAGGCGCCTACGTGATCAGCAGTTTGAAGAGACAGTCCGTATAGGAAGTGAGAGGTACAGGTTGCTGATGCAGCAGTTGGGCGGGCAGGCTGATTGACGCGAGACATTTCCCTTTTTTTTTTGTTTTTTGATTCGGTCATAATATTAATGTTGTAAGAATGAATCTCAGTTGGTGCAATAACAACTCGTATTTCATTACTCGTAGTCCTAATTTGTTTTAAAAATGAACTACAGTAATAAATAATTAAGTAACATCAAAAGAACCGACAAAAAAAATGTAGATACATATAACGATATAATCCCTAAACATACCCTGTATGAAATCCAACTTAAATTCCAGTGCAGTGATATATATAGAGTAAAGTAAAAGCTGTATTATGAGGTATTCTGTTTTACGGCGCGGATGTATCTCTATATATAGTAATACAGTAATCCAATAGAATACAGTCGGTAAAATAATGATACATTTTCATATATCACTTAATACGGTTTCGCTTTTAAATTTCTGGACTAGTACAATAATACACCAGCTACATATATTATTCATGTACAGTAATATAATCATATAAAGGATTCCAAAAGTTTTTTTTCGGACTCTATCGTACAAAACTCTAATACACTACTTCTAGACTTTGCGCTTCCCTGTAGTTTTGGCCGGAGTTCCCAGCGATTGACTGGCGCGAGCTCATTCGCCCTGGGGTGTTTCAGGATCTGGGACTGCCTCGTCGCCCCTCATTTCGACAGCAACCTCACCCTGAGTCCTGATGTCTTGTGTTTCGAAGGGTGGCGGGGTGTGATTTCCTGGACAACGTTGGTTGCTCTTCACCGAGAATTCCTCCTGTAAGTAGAATCTGTCCGATTCAATCAACATTGTTCACGCCCCTCATACCCAAAAGATCGCTCACCTGGTATTCGAACATTCTAGACTGGCTTTGCTTTGCCAAATTCTCTTGAATCGCATCAGCAATCTTTTCTGTAATGACATCCTCGTCGAGGAAATGGACTTCGCGTTTTGTCGGGTGGGCGTTGGCGTCTAATGATCGTGGATCAATTTGGAGACTAGAACAGCGTTCAAAAATTGTTATGTGACATCGACTCAAGGAAGAGAAAGGATTACCTCAAATTCATAAAAGGCGACGTTCCCTTTGGCAATATGCTTTGATACGCAGCTTCCAGAGCTCGTTTCATACGAGGAGACTCAACTAAGCGATCTAGAATCTTTTTTGTTAGGTTTCTAGCGAGGTGCCTGCTAAATAGCGCTTACGATTGATAAACAGCAAAAAAACGAATTTCTTGGCCTGGTAATTTGCATTCGTGAAATATGCCTCCGCGGACCACGATTCGGGTTGATCAGGCTCCTCTTGTTCGTGTTCGTCCTCATTTACGTTCATATCGTCATCCCGCGCTCGTCCTCTCCCTTTCTCTTTCAATTTTGTAAATGAAGATATTGTTGCATTCAACAACCCCTTCGCAATTGAGTGACCATAGAGCAGTCTGATAGTGGTCTGCGTATCAGACGATGAGGGCGTAGCTACTTCTGGTGAAGGGGAGCCCGCCTACCGGCACTGGATCAGAGAGCTGCTTTTACCATTAATGATGACGGAAAACGCACTTTCTTGCACATAAATGCCACATTTGAATTATGGACTGCGTATTTTGTCATAACATCAAGGGTTCTAGATACACTGTCCACAGTCCGGGCAAATTTTGTGGACCGCAGACCCGAACCTTAAGGTCCGGTCCACTAAACCCTGGACCTGGATCCGGTTCGACTCGAACCGGGTCCAGTGGGTTCGGTCCAGGTTCGGACCTGGTCTTCTCTAGTAAATTAAATACTATATATAAATACAGATTAAATACAAATTAAATAGCTACAAGTATACGCAGCGAGG
>QDKV01004866.1_pt1 | contig 17153 bp, 16 predicted proteins | sample 1861101 | NCBI WGS metagenome assembly QDKV01 (sample SAMN04275158, study PRJNA302643) | Fungus metagenome, whole genome shotgun sequencing project. | isolation source: fruitbody | host: Mallocybe terrigena | place: Sweden | collected 2013 | reverse complement strand
ATGTGATTTTGTTGCCTATTTCAACACATTTTCGGACCTGTTTAAGCCTGGACCAAATAGTTGGCCGTCCGCAGTGTCATTCTATCCTATCACTCCTTTTATCCGCTTTAGGGTAGACCTACAAATAGTATCTGATGCAGACGGTCCGGTAACCGGTCTAGAACGGGCACATGTGATAAGTCTTGTGAACTTTGACACTCACGAGCATGTCTGCAGGATTTCGTATAACTCCTGCGCTATGGGACAAGATTCACCATTTTGCGTCGTTTCCTCAAACAGGGGGTATGTTCACGTTTCTTTTGACATTCGGTATCTCCATCTTTGAATTACCGAAGTTTCCCTGCAGCAGATGGTCCTTTTCGGCCAAAATCCTAGTCAAGGAACGTTATTGAGAGCCAGCCAGTTCCTTGCAGGTTCGGATGTTCGCTAATACAATGTTCTTTCAACGACTTGTTTTTGTATTTATCAGAGGAGCTGCCTGTTCGTCTCGCACATCGGGTCAAAGAACTTGATGAGCTACCCCACAATCTAAGCGCGATGCCTTCAATAAACAAAGTAAAGAACTGGTACGCTCAGTCTTTTGAGGTTAGCAGGATCACGATGATCTGCATGGAAGCCCCTGTTTCACATTTTTCTTTCTAGGAACTCATTACATTTCTTCCCATCGTTTTGCCTGCGAACATCCGCCAGGCTCTGGTAGTGTCGAGGGACGAGCCTTCCTTTCCAGAGTCTACACCCAACCCCGCTTTGTCGCATTTTGTAAATGCACACACCCTACCACAGACAAACGACAACAGAAATGGTTTTAACAAGTTAAAGCTCAGAGTACCGATGGAAAGGAGGTGTGTTGTTTCCATTTAATGCAGTCCGAGATCTGTTGCGATCGTCATTGTATTTTTCAGATATTATGCCAACACGAATAAAATAAATTGGCCTCCAGAGGTTCAGCATTACAATAAACAGTTCACCAACCTCTTAGAACATATAAAAAGGCGTCACGATCCGACGGTGACAACTGTCGCCCAAGGTGTTTTGGAATGGAAGCGAAGTCAGAATGCGAAACGTATTGGTTTGGATATCCAGGCTTGGTTGGATCGGTTCTATCTCTCTCGAATAGGCATACGCTTCCTCATTGGTCAACGTTCGTGTTCCGTCTTTATTCCTTGCAACGGGCTTATCTCATCTTGTTCAGACATTGCGTTGAATACACAACAAGCACACGAAGATTATGTTGGAATCATTTGTACGAAGGCTGTTCGTGCATCGAATTCTTACTTAACTGTCCTTGATTGACTTTCAATATAGAATGTCCATGACATTGTTCAGGAAGCTATCGAAAACGCGCGGTTCGTTTGCGAAGAGCACTATGCCATGTTCAAGGGCCCTCCTGTTCAGCTCATTTGCCCGAAAGATCTTACATTTGCCTACGTGCCTGGCCACCTGTCCCATATCTGTTTCGAGCTCCTCAAAAATTCGCTTCGTGCAGTCGTCGAGAGATTTGGAGTTGAGAATGAAGATGGTTTCTCGCCTATTAAAATTATAGTTGTAGAGGGAAAGGAGGACATAACCATCAAGATTTCAGACGAAGGTGGCGGAATACCCCGGAGTGCGATCCCGCTGATCTGGACATATATGTATACAACGATGGAAAACCAGGGGCTGGATAGCGATTTTCATGCCAGCGACTTCAAAGCTCCCATGGCCGGTTTTGGATATGGTCTTCCATTGTCACGATTGGTACGTCCGGCCATTTACCAACTGCCCCTTTTTCTGACATGCTACATTGTTTCAGTATGCTCGATACTTCGGAGGTGATTTACGATTGATTTCAATGGATGGCTTTGGTACAGACGTGTATATCCACCTCAACCGGCTATCCAGCAGCAGAGAACCACTTCCATAATTTTGTATGACCATTAGCATTCATGCCTGCAATAATACATGTACATCATTTATCGTGTGTACGCTACTGATTTTTCAACTCATCGGGCCAACTTTAGGGCGCATGTTTGGACCCTGACTGACTTCACCAGAAACCTCGTCTGGCGATGTTGTCCGAAACAAGATAGAATCATAAATGCCCTTAATTTCTTGGAAATCCGAACTCTTATGAGTAAAATGGTAAAACGTCTTAGGCTCTAGTACAAAAGTAATTCGTCTTTGAGTGATCTATGCTTTACAAGAGATGAAGTAGTGGAGGTTGGGAGGAAATTTTTACAAATGGAGGGACTGGATTCGACCTGTGTGGTAAGACCAGGTCCCAGACCTTCTGACTTGTTGATTTCGGCCTGTAAATCTTTACGCGCGGTATATCACTCATTGCAGATTACGAGATACCCTCCTCTTCGTCTTCATCTCCTGACACTTCAGCATTCTCCTGCCCTACTTTGGCCATAAGTTGAGCAAGATCTTGTTCCTCCGTCTCCGAAATTGCTTTAGGCTAAAAAGAAAGAAAGAAAACGAAATTAACATTCTAGTCGTTGAAAACTGAGACTAGAAGTACCTTCATTTTGACGATTACGCTTCCGCCGTACTTCTCAACCGTATTTTGGATGGCATCAATGGCGCGTTCAAGACGATCAACGGCCGCGTGCTGACAATCGATGATTATTGTCAACGGAAACAAGATAAAGCAGATGGCTCTCACTTTGTCTGTAGAATTAGTGCTCAAGACATAAAGGGGAGGTGCAACGAGCTTTGCCTTTATTGGTACCGCTTCATTACTCTGCTTCTCACCAGCCCTCAGCGCTTTTTTGATCGCGTCAATGCCTGCTGGCGTGTAACATGTTAGTTCAATATCAGCGCGAAGTTTGATCGGTTGAGGTGTCAATCGTCTGGCAATGGTAGATGTAAGGATAGAAAGAATCGATGGAGTGATTCGTGTCGGGAGGGAGGAGAACACAACGTCCGGTTCACTTTTGAAAGAAATTTTGCATCAGCGAGAACAATGCAAGGTATTGAATGTAACGTACGTTAAAGCAAGTTTGAATGCATCATACGGATGCCCATATTTCTTTCCAAGAGGCCACGCGGTTTGCTCGTATAGCTGCTCAAGTCTCTCTTCCTCATTCGCACTACCAGCAATGTCATGTTCGCCTTCTGCCGCCGCGCCGTCCTCCCCATGAACCTGCCGGACTTTTCTTGTAGCCTTTTTACCTTCAAGATATTGCTCGGCTTGAATAACGACTTCTTTCTGAATGTTATTTTCCTCCCCATCTGTGGCATCGGTGCCGGAAAGTGACGGTACTTTCGACGCTACATGACGGAGGATGGACGCGACAGCTTTCGATTTCATGTATCGTTCTTCGCATTTGATTATATCTTCTGGAGAGACACGCCTCTTAGAGAGATCGATATAACCTGGTAAAGTGCCATTGCCGATGGGAAATGGTTAGGAATCGCATACTATGTCCAATGCACACCTTTTTCCTTGTCAACACGTAAAACGACGACGACCTCATTTCTACCAACCCGGATAAGCTTTTGCACCGATCGTATACGACGACGAGAAAGCTCAGAAAGGAGGATCATTCCTTCTGTGTTGTCGTACTCCAACTGAATTGCCGAAAATTAATTCGTCTGCTTGTCTGGAACAATACATATCAATCACCGACCAACTTAACATATGCACCCATCTCCGCAATCTGGCGCACTTGAACCATGACTAGTTCGTCGACTTCTGGATACTTTTGTTCGTAATAGCGCATAGTGATAGATGGTGGATTTGAAGAAAAACCCTAACGTTTATCTAAATCACAGTTGTCACAGTCAAATAGACCAATACAACGCGCTTTACAAGACGTTACACTGCTGTTGTTTGCCATGCGAATCGCACAAGTATCACAATCTCCCTCGTCGAAAAAGAGGAAAATGCAGAGCGATTCAGAGCATGTTGATCGTATACAACGACTTGAAGACGAAATCACCAGCGCTGTTGGAAACAATGTGTCATTAAATCCGCTCGCGGACTTGCTTGGACTCTTTTTTAGTCTCGAAGATCCTCATGATACGTCGAAGGCAGTCTATGCTCTATACAGGGTCTTTGTGACCATCATCACCAATCGCAAGTTGGGTCTCGGAGGTGACGAAGGCGCAAAGGCTGTCAAAGTCTGGGTTTGGGAGAAACTAACATCATACATCGACTTCTTGGGGAGTCTGTTGCAAGACGAAGAGGAATTTTTGCGTGTGAGCTTGATTATTTTATTTTTTGCAGATACCTCTTCTAATTTATTCAGGTAGACATCAGCTTTGCAGATTATGTTTTCATTATTAAGACATCTCTCGTCATTAGATACTTGGTCCTCAGGATCCCACCAACCATTTCATATCTCTCACTTCCGCAAAATTGTCTTTTCACTACTTCTCTGCCCCCCCTCTCGAAGGAAACCGAAAACCTCTGAGCTGAACGGAGTAATAGATGCTGATGTCCTCAACCTGTTTCACCAAACTTGGCTCAGCATGTATGACGACATAAGGTGGTTTTTCCTTCGCGAATCCGCGTGCGTATGGAATATTATTATTATGGGAAGGTTCTTACCTGCATCCTTTAGGACCTTGATGAAGAATCACTCCGCCTCTGAATATCCAAATGTAGAAAATAATCTTTTGGCCATTCTTGAGCTCCTGAAAACTTTCCCTACCGAGCAGAGCAAGCTGACTACTTGGTGGGTAGCTGAACTTAGTACGAAACCTACGAAATCGAAGAAGGGCGTACATCGTATTCGGTTACAAAAGATGACTGTACATCAATCGTTACACTCACTCTCGTCACACCGAACTATGTTCACCCGTGCATGGCTTACGCTGTTGCCTCGTTTGTTTATAATTGGTGACATCAAAAAAACGAAAGCGTACGCTGCAAGAGCCCTTAGCGTCATGCATCGAGGTGTGGTACCTCATCTCACAAAACCCATTTTGATCATGGATTGGATAACCGCTTGCGTTGATTTGGGTATTCCTGTTTCAACTGTTGATTTATCTCGGGCTAACGCTTCGTATTTCAGGTGGATCAGTTGGCCTCCTCGCTCTGAACGCATTGTTTATTCTGATGCAGGAATTTAATTTGTATGTTTTCTGTGTAGTTCTTCGACTTTATTGACGTTCTCCCAGTGACTACCCTTCATTCTATGCTCGGCTTTACGCCTTTCTGGATCGTGATACTTTACACTTAAAGCATAGGGCGCGCTTTTTTAGATTAACTGAATTGTTTTTAAGTTCGACGTATGAATTTACCTGGGTTTTTGGACTCCTTTCGCTTACACTGTCATTTTTAAGGCATCTCCCAGCAGCACTTTTGGCTTCCTTCATCAAAAGGTTGTCCCGTCTGTCCCTCACGGCTCCACCCGCTTCTATTATCATGATCATTCCATTCACATACAATATTCTTAAGCGTCATCCGGCCTTGATGGTTATGATCCACCGAACTGAGTTCGAGAATCCTGACACAGGTACTCATACCTTTTTTCTAAACTTTGGATTGGTGCTGATAAACACGACCTAGATCCTTTCTTGGTTGGTGAGATTGATCCAATGAAGACGCGTGCATTGGAGAGTTCACTTTGGGAGCTCCTTTCACATACATCACATTATCATGCGCCGGTGTCAACAATATGTAAAATTTTTGCTGAAGCTTTCACCAAGCCTAGTTATTCGATGGAAGATTTCTTAGATCATACCTATCACACTGTGTGTATATCTCGTTCAATCGGCTGGACAAACTTATGTGTTTTCTGTTGTCCCGCAGTTCATCGAGACAGAGGTGAATAGAAAAATCAAGCAAGAACCCGCGTTATGCGTTGAATGTGATATCAATGTCTCTCTACAAGGACCGAAAACGGTGATCAAAGAAATTTCACTCTACGATCAAGACGTTGTAAATGAAGTATGGGCTTTCAATTGATTTTGCACGGAATGCCGCCTCTAGAGATCCGCTTCACTTTGTCAATAGAGTCATGTTAAATCTAGCCTTTTGCGGAGTTGCCGCTGGTTCGGGCAAATTGCAAAAGCAAAGAGCATCTCCAGGAGCATAAATAGAGTAAGGGGACAGTTTGAGGTGGTAAAAATGAGAATATTAGAAAACAGGTGGCATATGGCTATCCTCTGGAAACTGGAAACCTAAGTAATTCAACTAGGGCTATGTTATGGTATTTGAATCCTGAGATCGAAAAGCAAGCCAAGTCAGAGCTTTGAGAACAAAGGTTCCATTTCGTGAAGGCCGTTTACTTACCGTACAATGCTGCAATATATCTCATGAACTTGAGCAGTCAGAGAAAAACTCTCGATGGTCCTTCCTTGTTACTTCTTCATATATCAATACTAACATGAATGTTAGAACCCCGAACGTGTTTGAACGGCTCGCTTTCACCTTTTAATTCTTCCCTCGACAATGGTTCACCCAGGTCAAAATCAAAGAAAGACAGGTCCAAAGGGGCAGCTTCAGGCTCATCGTCAGAGTCGTGATACGGCTGTGATATAGGTATCAAAGTAGGTGCATCAAGCTGTTGAAGGAATCACGGACCGCAAGATAGGGGTGCTGGAGCGCTTCTGTGACATCTAACCGCCTTTTTGGGCTAAACGCCAGGCATTTCTCCATCAGGTCAACGGCCTATCAAGACAATAAATCAGCATAAGATGTTGACTGGGGAAGGACAACCTTACCAGAGGGTTAGCATTTGGAAATAAGGACTGGAAATTTTTCTTCCGCCGGAAGGGTAGAGCCTTAATATATTCTCTTGATCTTGCCGAATTTATCGCATAGAAATCGTCTATTGACGGTGTACCAAGCGTGTCCAGAATCAGTGATAGCTGGTGATGATCTTAGACGAAGATAGAGGTTGAGTTGACTTTGGACAAAATTCCGGAGCTTACAGTCTCGTCCAGGGAAAAGTGGCTTTCCACTGAGCATCTCCGCTAGTACGCATCCGACGCTCCACACATCAATAGCACGGGTATACTCCTTGAACGTCAGCATCACTTCAGGTGCACGATACCACCTGAACCAGTTATCTCAAGTAGACATAATTGGTGATGAACCATACCTCGTTGCCACATACTCCGTCATGAACGTCGTCGAATCATCTACGTCTGGAGGAGGTCTCGCCGATCTAGCGAGCCCAAAATCGCAAAGCTGGAAATATTGTCAACTTCAGTGTTGCCAAAACGCCACACAATGTACCACACCTTGAGATCACAATTCGAGTTGAGGAGGAGATTTGATGGCTTCAAATCACGATGAAGGACATCTGCCGAATGCAAGGCTTTCAATGCCCTCAGAGTCTGGCTCCGAAATCAGCACACAGAAATAAGCATGTAGCGAATCTGCCCTTGAATTGAAAACTCACCGTACCTGATAAATGAAGTATTGGCAGTGATCGTCACTTAACATCTGTGTCCTAATAACGCGATGCATGTCCGTCTCCATGAGCTCCTGAACAAGATAAACTTCCTTGAACTCGCGAAGAGACGCAGGCTTGAGGATGTCAAGGATTGCAATGATGTTCTCATGATGGAAATGTCGGAGAAGTTTGATCTCCCTTAATGTGCGCAGGGCAAACATAGTGTGTTCAAAGGGAGATATACGTTTAATCGCTACTTTCCGCTGGGAAAGAATGTGGACCGCAGAGCTGCACATGGGTTAGCGCCAATGAACTCTAGGACTACCCAGATAACCATACACAACAATGCCATACGCCCCTTCTCCAATGACATCCATAAGTTGATAATGCGGTCCTGTTGCAAAGTTTGCAAGTCTTTCATCTGGGAAAAGTATGTCAACGTCCATTGTCGAGATTATCGGATACTCATGAGTCAAGTCGACACTTTCGGCAATTGCCGCAGTTCTGGCACACTGCAAGGTATCTTGGGCCCCTATGTATGGTTCTGTCGTCTCTGCAAGTTAAAGTTCTATAATAACAGGCCATGGGTATATATTCAGTAGTCTTGCAAGTATTCCATGTAAGTTGCTCTTTGAACTTTCTTTTCTAATATGTCGAATAATGGGCTTCTTTTTGTCTTTGGAGAAGTTGGACAACATATCTCTGAAGACGAGTTCAACGGTGAGCAGAATTCCATCGGAAATCAAGCTATCGTCCTTCATTTGAACAGATTGGCATGACAATGAGTTTGCTCCTGCTCGCCTCACGGTTCCAGGAATAAAGAACGCTCTACGTTACAAAGCGGTTGATGGCGAAAGACCCACCCATCTTACCATTTATGAAGCATCTTCGCCTGCCGATTTGCAGAGCGATGCAAATAAGCTGCTCAGCGCACAATCCGCCGACCAAGAGCGCAATCTTACTCGCAAGCTCGATGTTTTAAACCACAGAATCTACGAGCTCTTCGAGACCAAAGTCGATCATGACGATGCGGACCTAGTTGCGAAATACAATCACCCCGTATTACTTTCGGTCCCCCTTGACTTAGACCAAGAATTCAACAAATGGTACGCCGAAGAGCACATGCCACAGATTGCCAAGGTCCCGGGATGGCTACGCACTAGACGCTACAAGCTTGTCTCTGCCGTTGAGCTGGGACGTAAAGCTAGTCCGGATGACTCGCCTGTGTACAACTATCTCACCCTCCACGACTTTGAAAAAGAGGATTTCTTCACCTTACCAGAGTTTCAGGCAACCCTTCATACACCATGGGCTCAAAAGGTTATTGCGGAGTTGATAAGATCAGGTGTCATCGCTAGACGATTCGGTCTCTATAAAGAGATTCGATAAAATAGGCAAGTCCAGTCTGTGGATAACGCTTCGTCTTTTGCCAACTTCAACTCTCTAGAAACTTCTGTAGGGTTATCTAATCGTTGATAAACATAACTTTTCCTCCACTTCATCTTTTGTGGGTATACTGTCAATAGTGCCGGATCTTCCGACAGACATGCCCGCGGCCTTCAAACCTCACGTCTTTAATGACTTAGTCCGTTTCACAAGAAAATGATGAGCATACCTGAACACAAACTTTCAAGACCTTCATAACATCCGTCTCTCCAATTTCTTTTCCCACCTTCGCTCCGGGCCCAAACTCCATAATTCCTTGGACAAAATACCCTGCAAAGGTGTCCCCCGCTCCAGTTGTATCCTTCACACCACCGACTACCTTAGCAGCCGGCAAATACATGAACGATGGCGTTTCATTTTCGGTCTTTGGCCGATGAAACGTTGGCACAAACGCCAGCACGCCATTCGATCCAAGCGTACAAATTATATTTGTCTTTTGAAATTTCGGCAATGCCGATAGGGAAGCGACGAGCTCGCGAGTTGACATGGTGGATATCAAAGGCTGTAGTTTTGGTTTATGAATAAGAGGATCCAATATCAGGGCGTGATACATGTCTCTCGTTTCCACTTCATTCACTATCAGCCAATGGACGGAGTCCCATGGAAATTCACGAATATCGCATGGTGAAGGTAGGGGTGAAGGGTTCATGAATATGACTGCGTTCCGTGCGCTGGTCATAGCATAGTAAGTGGAACTCAAATGGATCTCGTTTTGCAACAGAAGATGTGACGCCTCTCGATATAAATTAATTCTCTCCTTATCGAATTCGTCCTTGATGTGATTGGCTCCTGGAAATAGGACTAAAGAAAAAGTATTTCTATTGTTGTTCGAGAGGGGCAAAATAGTACGCACTGATGCTGTTTTCCCCTTCCTCGTCTACTTGAATAATTGCCCGACCTGTCGGTTTCTAGGTAGCGTTTAGTACCTCGCTTTTTGTATGAGGTCCCAATCCTACCTCAGAAACCAAAAGTTTATCAACATCTACACCCCATTCTTCTAATCTGTCTTTAAGCCATAAACCGTCACTTCCAATGGTACCACATAAAGTTGCTTTGCCTCCGGCGCGGACGATGGCTACAGCTTGATTCGCGCCTTTTCCTCCTACGCGGCTTTCATGGGAGAAGGATGAAATTGTTTCACCCGGCCGTACTATATGTAACACTAGTTGCAGGGGGAAAGAAATTAAATTCATGAGCATGGTGTGCAGCGGAATATAACCACCATGAAAGTATTCGTCGAAGTCTTTAAATTTGAGCCTCATTACTCGTGCTCGGCGAATGGAATTGGGTACTTACTTATCGATCCTCTCACAACACAGCTGCACTCCCTTGTATCCATTTTCGTTGTGCCAGATACAAGAACGCCCAGTGTCAGTGATATCAGAAGGAGATATGGCCACCAAAATTTATTGCCTTGATGAATGTTGCATTGGAATTGAAAGATCGCCGATCAACATTTGGTCATCCCTTCACTCAATGTAAACTTCAAGGCACGCAATATTTCGGGAAGAATTTCCGTAAGGCAAGCATGAATTGTGGCAAGATAAGCAAAAAACCCCGTATCCTACAGATAACAAATGTTTGGGAAGTATATCACAGATACTGCACTAGTTTTGCATTTCTCCAATTCAAGTTTATATAAACTCGAATTGAGACAGGGAAAGACAGACATAGGTAGAGATCGCAATCAGTGGGAAAAGAGGGAGAAATCTACCAGGCTGAGTTTTGAAATGAAATGTACGCTTTGGTTAAATGAACAAAAGGAATCTTGATAAGAAATATAGATTGTGAAGTGAACGGGAAAAAAGTGGTCTGCAGCAGACTAGAAAACCGAATGAGCACTTATCGATCCAATAAGGACTCGGGAAAAGATCACCTGGTAATCAATGCCGCACGGAATGCGCCTATTTATCCATTTCGAATAAGATATCATCGTCTCTGGTCATTATGGGCCTATTGAGAGGGCTCAAGGGCTGGATATATCTTCCACCACTAATATTCCTTGCCAAACCAGGTGGAGCACCACTGTGTCCAGCTGGTGGACCACCGTTACTATTACGAGTCGGCGCAGCTGCATATGGAAGCCTCGAAATCACCGAATCAATGCCTGTGTTCGACTGCACTGAGCCGCTAGCTCCCTGACTAGTGTATGTCGCTGCAATCCATTCGCCAAGAAGTCCCTCTGTATTGCTTGAAAAGGTTTTTCCAGCTGGCGAAGACCCAGGGACGAACAATCCACTCGGCGGGATACTCGTCAACGGCGGAAGAGCGTGGATTCTGGAGTATCCAGCTGCCAGTCCCTGAGGCAAACTCTGGCCCGGCGCATGACTTTGTAGAGCTCTTGAACTTGGGGATAGGAGTGTTGGTGCCGTAAGTGGATCGTCCAGTTTAGATGCTTGACTCGAAAGATTTGAGGGTATATGTCTCGCAGCCTGTGATTGTGATTGGTGTGCCTTAGTAAGATCAAAGGGTGAGGGCGAAGTCCAATATGTGGTGGTCGTAGTCCCGTGCATATGTGCATGCAATCCCGACGGGTTAGATGCCGATCCGACTCCTCCAAGCGGGTGGGTGTAATTATTTGCGAGGGAATTACTTAACAACGGATTACTTGCTCCTCTGGAACCTCTATTACTTGCATGTCCGAGCTGGGACTGTTGAACCTGCTTCGTTTTCGAATCCATGTAATGTTTGTGTAAACTTGGCAAGAAAGCCGCGCTAGCATTACTAGGACCAATCATCCCCAAGGATGAAGGCGTTGCCCCTGCGCTGCCTATGCTGACGCTCAAACCTATTTCGTCTGCATGGGAGTTTCCACTACCAAGCACAGTAGCGAATGCACCAGAAGGCGCATGATGTGGTGAGGAAGGAATCGGGTTGGTCGTTGTATCAGTCCATATTGATTTTATTTCGCCCAACAGATTATACGCAGGCACTGAACGCGAATGTTTGTGTCCAAATGTAGAATTTCCGTTCACTTTTCCCGCAGTCGCAGTTTCGTCCCGAAATCCGTTGGTGTCAGCAGGAACGGGGAGCTCCGGGCCAACATTTGCGAGTGCGCTGGACAGATGACTAATGCCAGACGGTTTTTGACTATTACTCCTCGACACTCTGCGACTCTTCTCCTCTGGAGTAAGAAGATCGTTTAATGAGCTTGGGAGGAAGTCTCCCAGTTCCTCATCCTCAACGGCCGAGTCCATCCCTTGGGTCGCCTTACGTGTAGTTCCAGATAATTTGTTAATATCAATGTTACTATCATATTCTCCACGAACGTTGCTGAGGCCATTCAATCCAAAATTTTGAGAAGTGGAAGATGACAGCTGTGAGCCCAGCAACCCGCTAAACGAACTGGGCATACCAGGACCATAATCTTCTAAGCCTCTCCGTCCACCTAACATAGCTATACCACTTCCCAAACTTGCAGCAATCCCTCCTCTCATAGAGAAAGATGACGAGACAAAGTGTTCTTGGGTTCCGGGAGCAGACAAAGGGGCATTGGATAAAAAAGACGTGCCATGGTTGACGATACTAGAATGATTACGGGGAGAGATAGCGGGGGAAAAGCCGGTTCCATTGGCGGAAATGGGAGAGGTTGCTTGGCCAGCACGAAAGTTCGGGGGAGAACCAATCGGACCGAAATCGTTGACAATAGTGATGGCAGATGGTCGGGGAGCCGAGGGGGGCAAGGGAATGGGTTCTGCGAAACCGTCGGAGTCTTGGGATTGTTTCGATAGTCCCGCAGAAGTATCAGTTCCCTTTGTCGAGTCTCTAAGTATCGTTTTATCTACATCTTGTGACGCAAGGGAGTTCTGTTGCAGGCCCTCTAGCTCATCCAACGTGGCAAATGAAGCAAAATCCGCATCTTTGAGAGCAGGTGCTGGTGCTGATGGCGAAATGGTGGCCTTTAGAGGCATGTTGATCGGCGCACGAGCAGGTTTTGAAGAGCCGGACGATGATGAACTAAGAATTCGTGTAGGAGCGGTTGATCCTCCCGTCAAGAGAGATACTTTATTGCCCCCTGATCCAATGATATCCTTCTTCCCACCTTTCCCAGACTTGCCCTTCTCTGAAGAGGAAGCGGCGGTTTGTGCAGCCTTTTTATTCTTTCTGTCCATCGCCATACTTTGACCAGGCAGAATATGAGCCAACGCACATTTGTGACCGAACTTGCAGTTCCCTTTGACAAACCACGTGCAAACTTCTTTCTGCTGTCCAGGTTCTAGAATAACATGCGAGAAAGGACAAGACGCTCCAGCGGTACACCCTCCGACTTTGAAGAATTTACAAGGTACATGGGATAAATCCTTTGCTGAAAGGTAATGTATCAGCTGAAGACTGAACTACTGCGATGAAAAACAGGACTTGAATCTCACTTTTAGTAGATGACTTTTGCTTGGATCCTCCTCTTTCGTTTGGGTCAAATTCGTCGGTTTCTTCTCCCATGTCTCTATCGCGATCACTGTCCTGCTGAGCGGCAACGTCTGTGGGCATGATATTACCTTTAAGCCGCAACAAAAGGATTTAGTTTTCGAATAATTGGCATGTAGGGATAAAGTGAAAATACTAACTTTAGGACTTCAATTTTATAGATTTATAGTCGAAGGGAAGGAAGCTCGAATTGGAAAACTGCCATCTTGCCAATGTACTTACGTAATGAAGCCGTCTGGTTTCCACACCACATTTTTCAATTTAACCACCTCAAACTGTGCTCTTATGTTACAGGAGCTGTTCTTATAACCCAGAACTGTAGTTATTTTGCATAGTCAACTCGCGGCCTTAACCCATAGCTCTGGTAGGCTGTAGCCCATAAATTATAATTCCTCACATCCCATGGCATTTTCCAACTTTTCAGCATACCAAAAAAAGAAACACTAGGAAATTCCTTCTGAATGGCTGGGGTAGAACCGATTCCGAAGTCTCTGGTGTTTCGTGGCAATTTGGCCGAGCTCATTTCGCCTTTGCGACGTGTAAGGTCCAGGACTCCTTTCTTTCGTCTTTCGGCGCATAGGATACCTACTCTATGGTCGCTATATAAAGGTCTACTGGGAAATTCGCCCACGGAACATGTGTGCTTTTGTTTTCAGTTCACTTTGCCCCCTGCTAAGTTTTTGGTAGGTGAAATTTAGAGTGCGAGCAATCTTTCGGCGGAACCAGCATCTGACTGGGTTACTTGAAACGCGTGAAAAACTCGAGCAAGGGTATAAAGTTTGTAGTTCATGAGTATTTCTAGTCTTAAAATAACGATCCATTTTCATTTGTTGCAGTGGCTTGGTTTCTTCACAAAGGCAACCAGGGGCGATCGTCACTGCCAAGCAGTTCTGGCGCGCTATTCGCGTCTAATTGCTGAGAAAAGGGCCAAGGCAGATCTGAAAAGGATTCTTAAAGGAGAGCTGGTGCGTTTCACAAATAACTTGTGGTGTTTGCTATGTTCATGTAGTCGACAGGAAAATCAGTTACGGATGCGAACTCAGCCCATCTATACTGGTGGATTCCTTCGTCCTACTATCTACCATGGACCTTTCCCTCGGATGAAGCCACAGCCGGAACATATCTCCATGCTCATTAAGAATCGGATAAGAGCGCGCGAACGTAGACTAAGATTCAAAGCTCAACTCCAGGAAGACTTGCATGATCTGCGAGTTGAAAGTGAATTCGAGGAAGGCCTGAGGAGATCTACCAAACACAACTTCCCTACCTTTTTCTCCTCTGGCGGTACCCTTGCCGAATGGAGTCAGTCCTTAAGCATTGTGTTAAGTCATCTTGTTGAAGATAAATCTTACAGCCAAACCTCTCAAACATTGTCTCCATGAAATCACCCAGAAAGAAAAAGAAGAATGGGACCGTGCAAATACCCCGTTCTCATCCAAGGTGGTTGAGGCAATTTTTGAGGCCCGGCGAGAGAAAATTCGCAATAAGACAAGAGAGAAGGAGAGGGAACGTTTAGGAGAGCTCACCCGCAACGCTATTCGGCGTGAGAGGAAAGGACCCCCTGCACATATACTAGCGACAATGTCCCCTGAACGTAGACAGATGGACAGAGTTGCTCGAAGTGCCAGTGAGGTTGGGTATGTGGCGTTAGTGAAGGGGAGATTGGGAAGGAAATTGAGAGACCCAGAAGCAGGTCTCGAGCTTGGAGAGAAGAAGCACAGACTCGTGCTCGATAAGGCGAGACATATGATCAGGGAAGAAAATAAGAAACGAAAGGAAGAAGAAGAGATATCGATTCAAACTGAAGAACAAGCCAAAGCAAGCACGTAAGCCAAGTCGAGCGGAACATCCAAGTGCAGCTTCGTAGCTGATTTGTCCATTCGTCAGAGTTTGTGCTTAAAACAAAATTAATTTATATCAACCTCGAAACATGTAAAATTGCGACTATGCTGCTGACTCTTCTCAGTTGAAGTCTTAGAACTTTCTTCGACGAAACCAGCTACAGCTTCCATTCCTCAATCTCCTTCACACCAAAGACCTCGGGTAATGTAGAATCGCAGCTCCCAAGAAACAAAAAATCGGCCTTTTCATCATTATTCGATCTTTCCAAATTGAACACTGCGACCTTGCCCCCGTGCTCCTGCACTTGGGAAGCAAAGCCCGCGGCAGGTTGAACCTATACATTCCATGATTCTCGACTATATTCTCATTAAATGGCCGACTCACAAGTGCGGAGGTACCAATGACCAGAAGCAAATCACACCAAGTGAGCTTCCGCGCAATCTCACCCAGAACTGGGGGGACTTCTCCGAACCAGACCACGTCTGGTCTCAGGAGGCTGCCACATCTTCCATAGCGGTTGGATCCTGCCCATTCGTCACCACCGCATCGAGGAAGTTTGTCGGTGGAAGTGGTGAGTTCCTGGGATGAATCTTTGTCCAGATCCTTGAGAGAATTCGTAAGATAGGGCTCGTAGGTGTGCTTTACATGTTGGCAAGAGGTGCAACGCGTACGGAAAATCGAACCGTGCATCTGGACAAGATGCTCTTTGGCTACAGTAACAACCTCTGGATCGGGGAGCACGCTGACGGCGTGGAGAGATAGTTCGTCAATGTTTTGGGTGACATGTAAAGGTGGAGAGGATGCGGATGGGATTACTCTTGACGAAACTGAGGGAAGGTAGAGAGAGGCCAGGGTGATGTGTCCTACATTAGGTTTAACGGCAAGAGCTCTGAAAAAAAAATATAGAAATGCGTGCACAGTCTGCATTTGAAAGATCCTTACTCTGAGCGCCGATGGTGATAGAATTGCCATGAGCCGCTGGGGTCGTCACGAAAGGTAGTGTGTTGAGAATATTTTACAACATTCTAGAATTACTATACATCAACAACGAAATGAAATGATCAAATGAAGAAATCGTACAGCATTTGACCAGAGGGAATGTGCTGAACCACGAAAAGTTGCGACTCCTGTTGGTTGATAAATTGCCAGTTTCCATATTCAAGACTATTTAACAACTCGCCTGAGGGCGCAGATAATCCAGCCCCAGAGAGAATAATGATATTCTTTGAGCTCTTGAGCGTTTGCCTGAATTCATTGACATCTACAGAAGGTGACATTGCTGATAAACAGTGAACACTGAGTATTGAAGTGCCGGCGTTCAGAATTCGGAAACCGCGAGCCTCCCAATATTGAAAACCGGTTCTGCGGCAATCGATTGTTTTTGACTCAGGTGCTTACTCGGAGGTCACCCAAGTTGTGATCACCGCCTGTTCACTCTTTCTGTTGACGACGCTCCGTACTAATCACTGCAGTTATCATCCTAACCAGGCCAGACAAAATTTGGCGAAGAATGCGGTAATACCGATTTTTCATATTGGTCAAGTTTCGGACTTGACAATTTGTTTGTGCAGAGGTGGGTGAGTTTGCTATGCAAATCATAGAATTTACAGTACAGGATTACTGGAAGTCGGAAACAGATAATTGCATAATGTGGAATGGAGATCTGGGAATGGGGATTTTTTTGCCTTTGCCATCTGTTTTGACAGAATGAATAATGTTTTTAGCAACAAGGAATACTTGATAGCCAATCGAAAAAGTGAACACCGCATGACACTCGAAGTCCATCGCGTTCTTGATGCACCAGGTCCAGTCTTGCCTTACTTATCCAGCTTAGATTGGAATGAGTATAACATTGACGGTTGTAGCTATTTCAGAAATACGATGTCAGATACTGATTTCTTGTAACATAAATTCGAGAACGAAAGGTAGATTACTTCTGTTACAGATGACAAATGGCAAACTAAATGGAGCAAGTCTATTCCGTTCCTGATCTTCAAATTCGTGACAAGTACATCCATCATATTGCAGTGTTGTGCCAGTTCCAGAACTGTTCGCACGGTTAGGAACAGTTACATTTTGGTTAAGAACGGTTATTATTTGATAGGA
>QDKV01004867.1_pt1 | contig 17165 bp, 21 predicted proteins | sample 1861101 | NCBI WGS metagenome assembly QDKV01 (sample SAMN04275158, study PRJNA302643) | Fungus metagenome, whole genome shotgun sequencing project. | isolation source: fruitbody | host: Mallocybe terrigena | place: Sweden | collected 2013 | reverse complement strand
GCTGGCTCCATCATTGATGGACAAATTTTTCATTCTGCTGACCATGTTTCATTGTATACCCTTTCTATCATATGTGGGCAAGGGAAGCAGCAATGATGTTGAGATTCCCGCCTGCATCCAGAGGCTGGGCTGGCAGAGGATTGGGTTGGGCTGTAGTAGCAGGATTGAGTACAAGCAGGAATCTCCGATTGACCCGAAGATATACCATCTCGGCTACTTTACGCTTTTTTTTCGGAGGACTTTTCGTGGTGGGTGGATTCATTTTGCTTTTAACTTGCTTAGATGGAGGCCTTTTGGAAATTCGAGATGAACGACGTGGTTTGGCGGTGTCAGACATTTTTGTTGTAAGAAAAACAGTTGCATCGGCAACCGTGATGGTTATGTGACGAAAATATGCGCCATTCTGTAATATTTAGTAAGTTACAATCCCAGCGGTCGATAATCTCTACAAACATGGTTGGGGGATAATCTGCGAGGGTTGAGAAGAGTGGTATGTCATCGCCCTTTTTAACTGGGCTAACTTTCAGTGGTTTGACAAGCCAAACTATATGCCTGATTGGCTGTATAAGGAAATAATCGCGCCAATCATTTTTCGAACAAATTTCTCGGATAATTCTCAACAAGCCGAGCCGGCAATCCTTCTCTCACCACGCCGTTTTGAGCCAACACTAGATGTGCTTCATTGTCCACATTGTAAAACTGGGATCCTCGAGAGGAATGGCGCACTTCCACCCCATCGAATCACTGATATAAACATAACCGGTTGGGCGCCAGCGCTCACTTTCTACGATACATCCGTCTTGCATTTCCGGCTGTGCTTTCACGTCGCAGCGGGCTTTCATATCCCAACTCAGAGTCGGAAATTAACATAAGATGGGACCAAGTGGAGTTCGATCCCTTCTTCTTGAATTGCACACGCTACGCGTCAACACCTTGTATCTCGAAGCAATATTCGAAATCTGCAGCCGTGAAAGGCACACTGACGCGGCGGCATCCCACACCCAGAATACACTTTACACATATCTTAGTTTGTCAGTTCCACCATTTGGCGATTTCGCAAGTCAGCAACAATATGCGGGCTTTGTACCAGGTGAACGCTACTTGGCCGGGATGCTGATAGAATTTTATAGATCTCGGACGATTGAACTAAAGTTCTGAATTGAGGGGGCAACATAAAGTTGGGCTCCGTATGACTTGGAGGACGCTTTGTACGCCTCGTTACGCTGATCTGGTGATTTTCGGTGTGATTTTCAATGCACTGGTGGGATCATCAGGAAGAGGGTGTTTTTCAACGATCATAAAGTCCAATGGAGAGTGGGAAGAGAAATCGGAGGACTTGGTCAACTTCTTTGCTGCTGCTTCAATCTGATCCAGCTCCTTTACATGTCCATTCGAAAAGAATCCTTCCCTTGCCCTCTCATACACTAATCTCAAGCACCCATCCCTCGTCCGCCTGACCATCTCCAAGAACCCGGGTTTCAACTTTTCGATCTCATCAACAAACGATTTCTTGATGAGCTCGCTCTTGTCATCCGGTACAGGCAGATCGGGATCCCATGCGTTCTCATCAAAATCGGCCTCGCCTTCTTGGTCAGATGCCCAAAGCCAACCCGGCCAAACACTACTGATCTCGAGCGGCGCAGCTTCACATTCGTCCCAGTCCAGGACGCCTGAGATTGACCACCTTGCCTTGTCCTTGTTGTGCATGACGAGAATGTTTCGGGCAGCAAAATCCCGATGGAATAGCGCAATGGAGGAGTCGGGAAGGGCATAGGCCTCGAGTAGGGCAGAGGAATCGGAGGATAATCTATCCAGTAGTTTGAGGCGGAATTTATCTGGTGGGTCATGCATCTGGGCATGGGCTCGAAGCTCGGCGATGCGGATCGAGACAAAGGAATGGAATGTCATGGGTGGAAGCTTGGCGTCATCAGTTCCATCGAATTCGTCGTCTTGAGGATCAACAGGAAACTGGACAATGCGTAGTTGTCCTGTATCGTCGGCTGACAGAGGTCCGATTCCATGAGGTAGAGAAATGGCGCGGATCCTTACGATGAGCTGTGCGACCTGCTTCGCTATCTGACAACGCTCGTTGGTGGTCATCTTAAATAGGGTGTCGTGCAAGTTATGTCCAGGCAAGCGCCGCATCAGAATGTATGCCTGTCCGAGTGCATTGTCTGAGCGTGCATCGTAGTGTTGTAACACTGGAACCGGTAAAGACGGTCTGAGAGCATGAAGAAGACTGACTTGAACAGCCACGTCCATGTGGTCGAAGCGAGGGATACGAAGGATGAGATCTAGACCTTGCGAGTTGAAAGCTGACGGTGTTATCTGGGTCGATCGAGCGATACGAAGGTCTGAGTCGGATGGGATGGTGGAAACTGAAAGGGTGATTCCGATGATCCTGTTGAATCCACCGCCAGAGAGGCGGGCTATCTGGGCCAATTTCGCTGTTTCGGACCCATAGAGGGCACAGACAAGGTCAAGGACGCGGGTCTGGTAAGTGGTGAAAGGTTCATGGGAGTAGGCTACAGTGGACGTCTCCGAGCCTGAATCTGAGGGACAGTACGTATCACCATTGTCAGACATGGGTTCAAGTTGAAATGGATTCTTTACATAAATGTGGTTGATGACAAATGAGGATGCCAGTTATCGTTGCTGCGTCGACAGGTCCCTTCAAGGTACTCACCGCCTTCAGCTCCTCCTGTGCCATACATGTTAGAATACAACACTGATCCCTCTTGCTAAAGACTCAAGGCCTCATTTTTCATCTGTATCGTGCGTCTGTCTGGTGGAGATGGTCCCCAATCGAAACTATTTGTGTAGAAAAATACACTCTATATGGATCACTAGCAAACAAAGGACTCAGAAAAAAATCCGCGACGCTATGTTCCTTTATCCAGACTAATTCCGCTTGCTGTGAATTATAAAGCTGGATGGCTTGGCTCTCAATTATCCGATTTAAATTGAAGAAAGTTTTGTTAAATCACTGCCACTGATTGGACTTAAAAAGGTCTTTTGAACGATACTGTGATACTGTGAGTCTAGGCTGTTTGGTAAACCAACAACAAAAATTCCGATACCATCTTGCTTTCCATCGACTCAGAATGACTCGGACTTTTGGCCTTCCAGACATAGTCATGATTGAAGAGATCGACTAAAATCTGCCATCTGAATGGCTGGTCCACAACCCAACTTACACAGCATAAATAGCCTTGGGAGCAGAAGGTAAATCTGTTTTTGTATATTGGTGCAGAGCAGGGCTCGAGTCGTCTTGCGCCATCTTCTTATTTGCCTGCTAGCAAAGTTAGCACAACATGACTTCCGAGTGTCTAGTACATTGACCAATAACGTTGTCAACTCTGGCACTTCTGATGCATGATGAGTTATCCTTTTGTTCTATTATAAATTATGACGCTGAAAGATCCTACAAGTGCGCAGGAACTTTGACTTTCTCAATACATTAGCGCCATGCGTCCGTTGCAAGAACACCGAAAGGAAAGAACAGAACGACGAATCTCAAACATATTACTTTGCCCAAAATGTAGAGTCCCGATACACTAAATGTATGTACAGCGTCATCTCAGATGATGGTGCATTTTCAGCTCAATTCCGCTTAGCTCGGGCCTACGTAGACGTCCTTGTGGACCAGTTACCCTAATTGTCCCGTAAATAGTAACGGATTTTGTCGAACTCCTGAAATGCCTGCAACGAAAAAGATACGCAATTGCGCGCAGAAAATCCCTTACCGCTTTTAAAATATAACCACGTCGCTCGCTGCGTGGACATGAGGAGTTATTGAAAGAAACATGATTTGGAGGGTTGGTTGTCACTTATCTTTGGGTTAACGGATCTCTCTTATCAGCTCCAATGCGTCCATGATGGACAGATGTGTTCATCGTATCAGAAAATGTGTCAATCTGGCATCTCTTCGACCCCGCAGTTAATGATATCTGAATGCCGGGCTTCGAGAACGGTGAACATAACGGCTGTCCACTGGCGGCTTCCGTCCTTTTTTTTAAGTCGCGCTTCAACCAGACCATGTAAATTTTATTATTGGAACTGCCGCTCATCCTTCTATTTAGTTTCCCTGTAACAAAGGGCTGGTATGAAAAGATATGCATACGAACCGATTAGAAAAAGGTTCACCTCGGCCCATTACATACTCGGAAAATTTGTTTCTCGACAAGAATCTTATCCGAGGAGCAAGGGGTCATCTGGAACCAAATCCTTTGAGTTTTAGACGTTGACCTGTTTACGCCGAGCTAATCAGCCGATGAACGGTCACACTATTTTCCCGAGCTTTATAATCTTATTCACCGCAATGTTTCTTGCAATCGTAGAAGGTAGTCAGTTCCAAATTCCTCGACATGCGGAGAGTCAAGATCTGCTATCCACATCTGATGATTATCCATACAGCAAGATTTCTGTGATCATTGATGGCAAGACCAGAAAGAAGACTTGAATATTGAGTAGCAATCGACTGATACCATTTCCGAGCCCTTATCATAAAACAGTGAACTGATATTCATCATCTTTTCCCTAGGTCCTTCGATGTCTTGCACGAACAAATGTTTAATCGCATTAGACCGCTCTACCTCGTAGAATTATCTAAAGAGGCTTGTTGGACATGTGTGGCACATCAAGGACGGAGACCCGATAACATGGACGAAATTTAGTTATGGAGAAGTAACTGCGGCCACAATGGTGAGGGTAGGTATTGCAAGAAATTAAACTCCATGAATTACACTGGGACATTCATGCTAATTCGTTGTCCTTCAATGAATGATTTTTCTTCAAAATGGATACGACTTACGCTGCCTGCCCTACAACGTTACCGGCCGGATTGTAGAGGCAAACAAAAAAATTGGCTCTGCCATGCTTTGAGTCAAAAAAGTTTTCGCACACGGAGACAGAACAACCGAGTTCCGTTGTCGATCTCCATACCACTTGGGTGAAGCGAAGGTAAGAAGGATGAGCAGGGTTGTAATTGTCTGCCAGAAAGCACCATTGATGAGAATTGGGGAACATGATAAAATATTTACTCACCCTTGTCATTGATAAAAGACGCAACAGCGTCGTCGATGGTGAAATTCCCAGTTCCTGCGGCAATGTTTTCACCGTAATTAAGATCACCAAGAATTCCGTTCGAATGTTTGAGAATGCACCGGTCAGCCCAAAATGTGGCCTTGGCTGCGAGGGAGTTGGACCATTTCAGTGGTGGGACACCATATTTCTGTCGGACATCGTTATGTGCAGTTAGGAACGCATCGATTTGCCTCGAAGAGTCGCGACTGGCAATAGCGTGAACAGGCGGAGGGCCCCTCTGTTGGGGGAGGGCACGAACGGCAGAGAAATGGAGGATCAAAGCGTAGAGAAAAGTAAGGATGTACAAAAGAACGACAGAAAACATATTTTCTCGAACAAGATACAAACCAAAGGAATGGAAAGAAGGAGGCTCTAAAACACCTCGACTATGAATACACAACGTAGAAACAAGCAGGAGGTATCTTCTCCGTTGCTAACGAAGTCTGATATCCCCACTGATGTCACGCGGAACATCTATATCAGCTGCACATCGTCCTTATGGAACACTCTTCAACGCGATAATTTAGAAACTGCAGGGAGATGTGAAGCCCTGGATGCATGCATTTTTCAGGAATTGTCCACTGATATTTCCATCTTATTGACTGGATCTAATGTTATATTCCCCCTTGAAGGTGTCAAGATCCTTCTCTTTCGACTTGTACTGCTCTGCCAACGTCGAGATAACTTTTCGAATCTTACAAAACACATCAGCATTACATTTTGTCCAGAATCGAGGTCGAACCTACCCCATCACGATTTGATTGAAGAGCCGGACAGACATCTTTAACCGTCCTTTCGACGAGAACACCCCCAACTAGTCGGAAACATTTTCGATCGGGATCCTCAGCGAGTGCCTCTTCTAATGTAGTGAGGACAAGGCTGTGTTCATCCGCTTCCACCTCTAGTTCTCCGATTTTACGAGCGAGTGATTGTAATTCATTTTGTAATCGGACGTAGGTTTGTTGAATTTCTGGCTAATCAAATAAAGAATGATTGAAAAAATAGAAGGATTAACCCAACACACCCTGATCTGACAATGCAGCTGCCTTAGCTTTTATTTTAGCGGTTGAGGTCGACATGGTTGTGTTTGAGTTGCGAAAGATCCAATTGGCTAACGGAGATGTGTGACATGTGTAACGCAACTGACGTTCCGTTCCTCGCGAGTCGTTCCCGACATTGTTGGCGACCGTTTTCGCCCAATGCTCTCCAGACTACACCTTGTCGTGGGCCTACGGCCTAGCATACTCCGTGCTGCCGGTCCTTCCTTTGCTAGTACTGCACTAGTTGCTCGACGCCTCATTTCTACCTCCACCCGCTCGCATGCTGAACACTCGAACTACTCACAGCGACCGAAGGCCCAGCCATCATTAGCTAGTCGTTTAGGTGAACAAGCGGGACATACGCAACCGACTACTACCGTCGGCTATGACGCATATGGCAATGAAATAGATCCCTATAAGAATGGGCCCAGTGCTCTCGACAAAGCTGTTCATCTGTTCTTTTTCACTGAAATCATCAGAGGCGTGTAAACTAGTTTCTCATTCCTTGCACTGATCTCACAGAAATTTTTTAGGCATGTGGATTGTGCTAGAAAACTTTTTCCGACCTCCGTACACCATCATGTATCCATTTGAGAAAGGCCCTCTATCTCCTCGTTTCCGGGGTGAGCATGCTCTGCGTCGATATCCAAATGGCGAAGAACGGTGCATTGGTATGTGTATACAACACAGGATGGATAGCAGACTGACACCAATTACAAAGCTTGCAAGCTTTGCGAAGCTATCTGCCCAGCTCAAGCTATTACGATTGAAAGTGAAGCCCGTATGGATGGCTCAAGGAAGACCACAAAATACGGTTTGTGACGCGGGAATTTCACTTGTTTTTTTGCTCAGAGAACGCCTCAGATATCGATATGACCAAATGCATCTACTGTGGTTTCTGTCAGGAAGCTTGTCCAGTTGATGCGATCGTCGAAAGTGCGACCCTGTGTTTCTATTATATCATGAAGAGTTAAAAATGTTATTTTCTAGCTCAAAATCAAGAATTCTCTACGGAAACTCGAGAAGAACTTTTATACAACAAGGAGAAACTTCTCGCGAATGGAGATCGTGCGGAAGCAGAGATAGCAGCCAACCTTCATGGTCAGCGTGCACCCCTTCCTTGTATCTGGAGAGTTTCTAACCATATGATCTTGTCAGCCGACCATGTTTACCGGTAATACAGCGTGTTGTGATTCCTGGAATGTGAAAATGAATCCGGTTTTCCATTTTATTGGATGTCGATTTGGTTCCATTATAGACACCGCAAGGAATCAACGTTTACTTATTGTTATATAGTCTTCCACCCATTAACAAGAGAAAACTATCATCCAAGGATGTTGAATTCCGAGTCTGCTATAAATATTGCCCGAAAACCGGGCCGTCCTAAGCAACAAGAAATAATCCTTTATGGATCCCCTCCCTGGTTGTTAATTTCTAACTGTTTTTGGATGAGGTTCCAGAACGGAGGGCTCTTCTACATATTGTTGTTATGAAATCTGAGGTGGGAACTACAAAGGAAAATTATTTTTTTCCTTTGCCGAATCACGTGACAAACGATGAGTCGATTTAATTACTTGTTGTATCACATTATCTGGTCGGCGTCTAATATTCCATTTGTCAAGATTCTTTCGCCAGGTATACTTATTCTTTTCATTGTTCTTTTTATTGCCCGTAGAAGCTATTTACTGAAATTCTTGGACAGATAATTGTTCGCTCGTCTTGTTTTTACTTGAAACACAGTGCGGATGTCGGTTGGTCATCGATGTGGAGAAGCAGGGGCGTAATATTTCCTTTCAGTGGCGGCGGCGAACATGACAGCCCTTTGACTTGTACTGACTGACAACTTTTGTGCATGATGAAATTGCACTCCTCAAAACGGTTATTTGCCGATCTTTCTTACGGCCATACTAATCCACCTCTAATTTGTAGGATTCCCGCGGATTTATTAAATTTTAGATCGGTTTTGGCCTACAGAGCTAAGAGCCGGACTAGTAAGATCGTTGTTCGCTAGGAATCCTGGTCCAGGTTTCCAAGTCATTTTCTAGATGAACATCGACATTCCGGTATTTATGAGTCTTTTTGACTTGCCATATATGGTTGCAGTCCAAACCTCCCAGCATTTGTAAGCTGCGGACTCATAGGTGAGCTGAAAAACATCACAATTCCACTACAAGGTTGTAACTTGTCGCATTCTATTCGGGGATTCTTTCAACTAAATTGGCTGCATCGTGTGCTAGCCGGAAAAAAGACTCAAAAATTCTGTATTCCGTAACACGCACAAAACTCGGCGCCTATCGAATCGGCATAAGAACACCGGCCCCCGCTCGTATTACATTGCGCGCTATGATGGAGTTGAGAAATACATTTTGATAATCGGGTAATGGTATTTTTGTTTTGAAGAGACATTGAATCAGGTTGACAGATTGATGCGCACATTCGTCTGAACTCAGGGCGCAGGAATTACTCGGCTCATTCTTGGTCTGACTTTCATACCTCTGATTTGCAGCCTTACAAACCAACAGGATCATCGGTTTGTTGAAGATCGAACCAGTTTACTAGAATTTTTGCGCATGTGGAATCCCAACCGTTTTGCCACAAAAGGCACTGCGCATCTTGTGGCTTATTTTCCATGTATTCGGAAAAACATGTGACAAACGGAAGCTTCGGTGCCTCTTCCATTATAACCGCAATTCTGACGACAAAGGTTAATGATGGTTAATTGCTCAGGCTATTGAATAACGAGCCCTAGATGAAAAGAAGGTATCCTTCTCCTGTCTTGACCCCACACCCTCTCTGTTCACGGAGATGAAGTCATTTCCCGTTCATCGCGGTTTTACTGAGGTCATATAGTTGGGTCATCAGACCAATGGTGATGGCTATCTTTGCAACTCGATCTTGGCAGTCAATTGCCGGAATTGAAAAACCAACAAGTGGTTTCACCGAATTTCTTCCAAGCAAAATGGACAGCAAGAAAAAGCCTCTACTGACTGGAGGAATGTGAACACTGTTTCTATTCAGGTCGGCTGATGGAGTAGTCTTGGGTCCTTCTGACAAACTTTACTCATGACATTCCATCCAGACTCCAACAATCACACCAGTTCTCTGTATGTACGTAGATTCGTCTTCTCGCCGTTTTTTGAGGCTGATACTCTACTTCTCATAAATTCAAAGATCCTCCGGCGGAGGTAAAGAAAAGATGCGACATATACAAGCCTGGTAAACTTCATTCGTAGAACAGCCATCTTATCTTCAAGTCCACTTCCGACATTCTATCTTCGGCCACGATAACAAAAGTGTCATTCGAAAGAAGGGCATAAGCAAAAGCAGGAAGATTTATTCAGAGCTGTAACGGGGGCAGAACGGGCACACCTTATCGGAATCCGAGACTTTTAGACTTCTCTTCGTTCTACACCATCACAAGTACCTTGTTTATCAAGCAGGGCACCCTTGTGCCTTCATGTCAGATCAAAGAAGATAAAATTGTTTCCCCAGTCAGCCGACCACTCCTTTAAGCCTTCCGGCTGCGGCGATCGCAAGTTCGCGGAAGGTTAAGGTGCTATTTCTGTGCATACGGCACGGTCACTCCGCAGCAAAGGAACTCGTATCTCGGATACCATCCAAGAAAGAAAGAATACCGATGTTTGTAACAAACAGGCAAGTTATGAACGTGGCTTGGGCGTATCTTAAAGACACCGCCACCTTCTCCGCAACTGAGATTTGTACCAGTTGGCGTGGGCGTCACTGGCCTGAATAATCTCAACCCGCGAACAATCATTGATACTTTTCGAATCTCAAGATGACATTGTCTTTTTTTTTTTGGGGTGCAGTGCAAGCTACAGCTTGAGTTAGAAAGTCTACACTGAACCCCCCTCTCTGACTCAGAATCGTTCGATTTATACTTCATTGCTTCTCAGTCTGTAGCACACATGTCATAAAAAAACAGTTGTTGAGGTCACACGTGCCCGCAGTCCTGGGCACAATGCACAAATTTAGATTTGAACACAAGGCGGGAACTTGAAAGGTCACTGACTTGGATTCATTCGCTCGAGTGAACCGCTTATAGCCAGCTAGTCAAATTAGTGATTATTTTCGGGAACAAAACGGGAAGCCTTGGGACGTTGGTACACCTCATGACCGACACATGTCAAAAGAGGCAAGACATTGAATACTCACACATGCACATACATGTGCAAACTTTGGATCGCACGCCAACCCTCCAGAGTCAAAAAAGGCGTGTGGAGTAACTTTGTAAAGAGGAACAGGAAAGGAAAGGGCAAACTATAACTTGCAAATCAAGTTCTAAGCTCATTTGCTCCTTTTTAGATTGGCCGGTTCTTTGAGCTTGAAATAACTCTTTTTTTTGAACGCTTGACCCCCAAATGGCGCGCTCCCAGCGAAGCCAAGATCGGAACCGGTTGAACAGATACTGCGCGATTAGCATATAGAGACCCATTGGTCGGTTGGTCTTCTCATCAACGAGACAAACGCGCCTGGCGCCAGTATTGCGGACTCGGCTGTACCATATACTAAATGGGGCATTTCGAAAGCTAATTTCTGTTGTTGAAAAAAAAGGAAATGCCATTGTCCCAAGGTTACAAGACATATGAATATTACAATGAGATTGACAGGCTGACAGAAAGGCAGAAAAATAAGAGGGTCTTTACAAAAAAAAAAACCAAAAGAGTTGTGTAAATATAGTATCTATCTTCAGTCGAAATTAAGATTATTCTGTTTTTGCCTTTTCCTAAATAGCGAATGCATTTCATGGATGGGGTGACTAAACCTGAAAATCTAAATTGAATGTGAAAAGAAAACAAGAAGGAAAAAAAGAGATTGGGAAAACACGAAAGGAGAAAAACTAAACCATAATTCATCGTCCATCTGGGGAGTCAACCTCCCGATGATACCGTTTCGGAGTAGGGCCTCTAAGACTTTCGTCTTGCATTGGAATGGGCATTCGAGCAGCGCCATTACCATGCCCACCACTCAATTCACCCTCTTTGTCATCGTCATCAACTTCCATCTCATTCCTGCTTCGTTTTTTCCCAGTTTCAACCAAACTCGGCTCGATGGGAAGTGGCAACGAGGGGTTATTTCCATTACTACTAGCAGCTGTAGCGGCAGGAGCTTGTCCTCCCAACTCTCCATCATCCGGCGCGCCCGTACTAGCCCGAGTAATCAGTCGAACCCGCTGTGATGGCCGACCACCAGATCCACTGCTGCGTTCCCTTTCCCGGTCCCATTCGCGATCACGTGTGTCAACATTGGCACCTTCAGGACCACCCCCGGACCCATGTCCGTAACCACCGGGACCACCAGCAGACCCCGATCCCGAGGCAGGCGTTGCAGCTCGCGAGAAATAAGATTGAGGGTCATCGGCTGGTTCTGCACCCGAGGGGTGGTTAGATCCAGGAGGAGGCGGCGGGCCATGAGCATATGAGCTATTATGGGCTGAGGAAACCGCAGTAGTGGCAGAAGCAACACCACGCGCCCTCGATGAACTTGATGAATGATTATATTCATGTTGCAAATGAGCGGAAGATCTCGTCCTATGAGGCGAATAATTAGTCAGTTCGCCTCGATTGTATTCACGGGCCCGATCGCGCTCGCGTTCCCATTCGGTCGTACGATCAAGATCCCGGTCTCTTTCCTTGTCCCTCTCCCGGTCACGGTCTCGCTTGCTGCCCTCTTGCGATGGGTACTCGTACGGTAGACGGGAATGGGGATGGGCGTGGATTCTGCCAGACGACCCCGTTGTTGTAGCCCGGCCACCTCCTTCTGTCGATGACGATGTGTGGCGCTCATACGGGTGTGCTGCTGCTGCTGGTGGATCGCCACCATGGGAAGCAGGGCTGTGTTCATGCGGATGCAGATGTGCGCTATGCTGAGGTTGATGGTGGTGATGATGGACGTGATGATGGTGGTGTCCATGCTGGTGCTGGTGCTGGTGGGGGTGCTGGTGATGAGATTGCCTTCCTACCCATTCTCTATCCCTTTCGGAAGGCGGTGGACTATGGAGAGGTTGTTTGACTGGCGATAAGCTTTCAGGGTATTGAATCTGGGGGTGTTGTCCCGTTACGGTCGCGCTTCCTGGACCAGGTCCATGGTTTGAGCCCGAGTTACTGCTAGAGCCAGACACTCCATTCCCTCGATAGGGTTTTGTAGGAGGATGACTACCCGAATGAGATTGAATTCCAGGGGACGAATGTGAACCACCTGCCCCTCCTGAGGTACTGGACGAATGGCGAATAGGAGGTGGCGGAGAAGTGTGTGTATGGGACTCGGGGCCGTATTGGTGAACCGGCGGTAGTGTTTGAGGAGGAAGGTGTTGTGGATGATGGTGCCCATGTGCAGAAGGAATCTTCCTCGGGGGAGAATGTATAAGCATGTGGGGAGACGAAGTCGCGGGCGGGTTATCAAACTCTCCACTCAAGGGTCGTGGATGGTGGTGGTCTGTTCCTGTGCTGATATTCACTCTTGCATCGCCAGTTCCAGGCCCACGAAGCGAAGGGTGGGTCCGAAGATGCTCTGGAGCATTGAGATTATTCGTATTATTACTCAGGGACGAAGCCCCATTTCCGGACTGGTCGAGTTCCATTGGAAAAGGATGATCACGCAGCTCTCGGTGACCAACACCACCAGGTGTTACGCGTTGAGGGTGTTGATGAACGTGTCCATAGTCATAGCCATGGCCCAAAGGAGGAGGCAAGCCGCCATTACCACTTGGGACGGGAGGGAGAGGATAACGATCCTGGAAATTTGGAGAGGGCGGTACTGCGGATAGACGCTCATATAGAATTCTGAATGTGACGACAGAAAAAAGAGATGAGATTAAAGATGAAAAGATACTAAACGGTTAAGTAAATGAACCTACGCCCGTTCCATTTTCATCCTGCGGATGCTGAGCTTGGCTTGCAAGACTCTGAAGTGCAACTTGTCATTGTCCTATTTTTGAATAGAAATACAATGTGAGCCATTAACAAAATGAGAAAATGAGTAAAGAAAAAAAAAAGTACAGCTTCAATGTCCTTGACTTTTCGCTTAAGCTCCTTATATTTAGTTTGATACTTGGCATCCTCAGCGCCAGCAGTGATACCCATAGTGAGAGGTTTCTGGCGAGAATGCGACGCAGCAGGGGAAGGAGCAGCGGACATTATAAGAATGGTGGTGGAGTAAAGGAGACCAGTGATGCTGGCGTGGCAGATGTTGGCGGAATCTCGAACATTGCCGGGTTGTAATAAAATTCTGGCGCGGCAGGGCGTTCAAACTAAAAAAACACCCACACCCTTCCTGTAACTACATCACCGCCAGAACTTGCCTTTTTGGGATGTTCTTTGGACTTTTGAAATTTTTGCGACATTACCACATGTCTCATCCAGTTGTCTCAGGAATAATCTTTTATATTTCACTTTTTATCCTGAACTGAAATGGATGTGCGGAATGACGATGGATATGTTGTTTCGGTGGCAGTTCTCACGGCATGTATTGCAGAGAATCTTTTACACGTGACAGGCGTTTCTCAACTCTACTTTGTTCTATCAAGTACGTATTTCAGTGTCTACATGCGTTGCCATCTAACAACACCATTCTAGTGTCTGCTCCCTACCGACAGTGCGTATAGTAACACATCCCGAGTTCTCGCGAAGGTATCTGAAATCGCAACAGAGATATGCCCCCTCCGGGAGGGTTTGAAGCCATTAAATACAAGCGCAATTTGCCTATTCGAGGACCAGGCGCATATGTCATCCTCGGGGGAGTGACAGCGATCTGTGCTTATGGATTTTATCGAGTCGGGAAGGGTAACCTGGAAAGAAGGTAATGTCTTTTTCCGTTGGATGGCCGGTCTAAAGAATCCGAACCCCCACTGGGCGGTCTACGAATACACCAGATGGAAGGGGTCAGCTGGACGCAGTAGAACGTGTCATGTTGAAGAACCTGCTCACCGGCAAACGTGGTGGCGTGTTCACATTTGGATCCGGCCGCTTGGAGTTATATCTTCACTCTCGCATTCCTTATCATTGAGAGTACTGATTGGGGTTATACCTATGTTTTTTCTTTCGGGTTGCGATCAACTTTAGAGAACTGGAACGCGAGAAAGTATGGTCGCGAATATACCTTTTGCCGGCACTGATGGCAGAGGGGGATCGGGATCTGTACCGACGACAACAAGCGATGATCAATTGGGAGAGGGAGATTATGAAGGACGTGCCTGGATGGGAGGTGAGATTGTTTTCTATCATGGTTGCTGTGGGGATATACTCAACTGGTATGGTGGACAGGCGGGTAAGAGTGTATACCTAGGACCAAGGGGCAGGGACAGGAATGCCTAATTGGGAGGACCGGTTTGAGTCGGTTTGATTGGTTTTGAAACTTAGATTCTCATGTAAATCCTTGGATCGAATATGAATCAGATTCGTTCGTAGAGATCTTGGGCGCCTTATCCTTTTAAACCCCTCCTTACAGAGGCTAGGACAACCCCTCTATCGGTCCCACAATGCCAGTCTCTGCTGCTACCCAATTCCATATGTCGCCCACCGCAGACAACGAGCAGCTTATCTTTCCTATCGACTTTGACGACGCTCAAACATACCCTCAGTTGCATTGGGACTCGTCTTTTGCAGACATTGAGCCTGATTTCAAGTCAAACTCGTACACATTTTCTGCCCTGTCCAACTACGAGTTTGGTCCCCCAAGCAATGTCTTTTTTGATACATACAGTCCCCCCATGGAAGATCTTTCTACTTGGATCAACGATTCAGAGTTGGCTGCTCCCATTCCCATTCCACCCGTCTCGTCCTCCTTTGCATTCTCTCCCACAGACTTCCATCCTCTCCCACGGTCTTTGTCTCCCACGTCCTCTTTCGACGACACGACTACAATGCGACCCCGCGTGCGCTCCGTTATCTCTCCTTGCGAGGTTTCTCTGCAGGTTCCTTCCTGGGCAACACAACTATGGGAATCCACCAGCCCAACCAGTCCTGCTCTTCGAACTCCCTCTTCACTCTCGCGTCCGTCCATCCGTCACTCTCCCCTGAGCACAGACGCGACTCTGCGACAGCAGCGCATTCCCATCCGCCGTTCTTCTCTCCCCCTTTCTTCTGTCCATCTCTTCCATCCTTCCAGCGCACCGACTACCCACGCCGAGTCATCTTCATCTCCTGTTATGACGCGGAGTTACGCCACCAATAACAGCGGTCGCTCGGATTCTGTTGGGGTCGTAGGTGAAGATCGCGATGCCACTGTTCGCAGTAGCAACAGAAGGAAACGCACTCCGGAGAGTGATAGCTCCTCAGTAACAATCAACCCCGCAGTTTACGCTGGAATGAATTCAAAGAAGGACATCCCACGTACGTTTCCTTTCTCTGGGGGGTTCATTCTTTATCTCCTTCGGGCTAACAATGCACTTTTTTTTTGCATTTCAGCGCTCAAATCGTTGTTGCGTCCACCAAAGCTAGCGCCTTCGGCTTGGCAGCTGTATTTTACCGATTGGATCCAAAAGCAGCAAGCTTCGGGAACTCGCAAGCTCAATGTTGCCCAGGCAGCTAAAGAAGCTGGTCAGGAATATGCGCTCCTCAGTCTCGCTGAGAAGGAGGCAAGTGGGCTCAATGACGTCATGATCCTTATAATCACTTACTTGTCTTTTAGCCCTACAAGCGTCGCTCACAGGCGATGAAAGAGGCGCGTGAGAAGGAGCATGAAGCCTACATGCGATCCCTCACCCCCGAGGATATCAAACGCGAGAACGCGTTCCGCGCCGCACAGCGCAAGGCGGGTAAATCTCGGAGGAGTAACATTAAAGACCCAAACGCGCCCAAGAAACCCTTGAGCGCGTATTTTATGTTTCTGCAACAAATCCGGGCAAACCCCAGACTTGTTGCAGAAATATTTGGGGATGAAACAGAGACAACAAAGCAGAGTGTGTTGGCCGCTGCCAAGTGGAGGTCAATGACGGATGCTGAAAGGCAGGTAGGTCACCTCTTTTTCTTTTTCCCTGTCTTTGTACTCAATTTTTTTTATACCTTAGCCGTTCCTTGCACAAGCCGAGCAGGAAAAGATGGAATACGAAGCTGCGCGGCGGTTGTATGAAGAGGGTGCGACGCCAGGCTATGGATCAAGCATCAACTTTAGCATCCTGCCTGGAAGTCCGCACTTTTCCCTCGTCAAGATGGAGTCCGAGTCTGAAAGCGAGGGCTCCATGACGGACGATGGTCCGGAGCGACCTATTCGTTCATAGTCTGTCTTTTTTCTTTTTTTTCCTCCCTTTCTCTCGATTTGGGCCTGCCTTCATCTTTCGTCTCCCAGCCCCAATACTGGACAACATATGAAATCTTTTTTTCCTTTCGTTCTTCTTTTTTTCCGAGAAAAACACTTTAATATTATTCTCCCCCCCCTTGTTTTTTGTTGACGAGGTTGACGACAACTTCACGTAGGTAATAAGCAGTATCATATATATACTTCACGTCGGACATTCATCCAAGCATGCCCGCAAACTGCGCAAACATGTGTATACCACCGTACATACCTTACCTCTGTATTTCTAGCTCAAGGATTTGACCCTCTGCGCTTAAATTGTTCTTTTTCCGTCTCCCTCTTCTTCCTTTAAATTATACTATGCCTCTCTTCCTGCTCTTTATTAACCATGTGTATCTTTTTTTGATAGTGAGCCCTCGATACTTTATTTTACGATACGAATTATGAAATATGATGATTCTTTTAAATCCCAAATTCCCACATTCGATGCACATCCAGCTCTGCCTATAGCAATTATCGCGGCAAAGGGATGTGATAATTTATCCCAATAAGACGATTGTATTCTTAGATGGGATGTGTCTGTAAGGCTCGCTCAGCTTGATCTTTAGCATGCTGCATAAATTACTCAATTGAACGCACCCCTCGGAATGATGACAGGCTGTTCCTCTGTCAGATGAGGACCCCTGAAAACCCCAAGGGATCCCTGATCCCGTTCCATATAAAAATTGGGGAAAATTTTTTGATCCTTGAGGCGCTTCCATATAGATTTCAAGGGATTTTTGGAAAAAG
>QDKV01004868.1_pt1 | contig 17172 bp, 14 predicted proteins | sample 1861101 | NCBI WGS metagenome assembly QDKV01 (sample SAMN04275158, study PRJNA302643) | Fungus metagenome, whole genome shotgun sequencing project. | isolation source: fruitbody | host: Mallocybe terrigena | place: Sweden | collected 2013 | reverse complement strand
AAGTCTTGATCTATGTTGATATTGGCATGGGTTGCCTCGGGTTGTCTCCCACCGACAGGCAGGGGGATAAAGAAGTTGATTTGTCTTCAGAAAGTTGACTGGGACTTCAAAGAAAATTATGTAGACGGTGTAACTATCCTTTAGTACGTCAGGGGTCGAGTGACACATCAAGTGCGGACGCAGCGAATGTATGATAAGAAACGGTTTCTCTCTCTTGCCAGTAGGAATGCCAGCCGTATGACGGTGCAAGTTGAACAAGTCCAGTAGGTGTTAGAGGCAAAGTTATTACGGAAATTGAGCCTGATTACAAATTGCGTATATCCGTTGATCTGACTTGCGGCCCGCGGGCGCCTAATTATTTGATCACTATCAATGATCGTGATGAGGGGAATAATGGGAACTTAACACAAATACATCATGCATTAAGATCTAGTATATACTGAAACAAGTACAATGGACGCAGAAACGCAGTTTCTACACGAGTCAAACCGTACTACAGACCGATCTGAAGGAACTAAGTTCACGACCACCAAACGACCAGATCTAGGTGAAAAAAGGTCGCCGAAATGCTAGTCGCCGATGGGATTACACTGAGAGTACCCTATAACCCAATAATGGTGTTCAAAATATGACGCCCCTGTAAGAGAGGGAAACCTACAATCGGAAAACCAGCGGCAATAAGCGCCAGGAGGACATTTCTTCGTTCCAGTGTAATAGTATCCACCGCCTTAGGAATGTTAGAACAAGAACTAAACACGAACGAGGGTTCAAAACAGTGACATACATTGACCCCAGAGGACTTGGGTTTTGCCTCCATATCGACCCGGATGTTCATCGTAGTTGGAATCGTCAGGACGCGGACTTTGTTTACGGTCGGAGTCGCCGTCGGCCGCAACCTGTGCGGCGAGAAGCGAGAACAGAGCTCCAAGTGTGAAGAGGGCGATTTGCATGATGTCTTTTAAACGGTGGTAGAGAGCGCGCAGATTCTGGATGGAATGTATGCCAACCCGTCCTGCTTATATCCTCGAGATGTAAGTGAAAAGGGGTAGCATAGACTGAATCGATATGCAAATGCGACATGAATCGTATGTGGCTAGCCGGACAACACGAACTCATACACGACGACTTTCATGCAATAACATCATCAAGCTAACAGTAAATGACGTAGAACTGATTCGGAATTACGCCACTAGTTTACAAGTTCGAAACGGACGGGAAAAGTGTACAGGCCGCTAAAATTACATTTTATTAGTAGAACACAAGCAAGACACAACAGGAGAGATTATCAGAATAAAGAGAATGTACATGTTTGAGTTACTTTCTTTTGAAGAGAGTCCATATTCGGACTCGATAGATTCAAAAATGGTCCTTGCAACGAAAGGAGGATGAGCGAAAATATTAGAGAGTCGAACCAATCAAAAGGATCGGTAAAACTATTTATCCTGACGCCTTTTGTCTGTGTTCATGCAAACGTCCAAAACTGATATCCAACGGAGCAAGGGACCTCGGTCTCTCTAGATCAACTTTGGCTCTTTTGCTTGATGTTATCGGCGCGTCAGTTGGTGAGCTTGCACTGCTAGCCTGCTCGGCTTCATCATCCAAGGACAGCTCTTCACTACTCCGTTTCTTCGCTCGTCTAACATTAGTGTTCGGTGTCGACGAAACACCGCTTGCTGCTAGAGGAGAGTTGGAAGGGGGGAAAGACAGAGAAAGTTCAGGACCAATAAAAGGAACGGATGAAGCGTTTTGTATGCTCTTTGCAGCTGATAATTGATCACCTATCTTCGCTCTCTTAGGTGGTGTTCCGTTTGGGCGCCGCTGGCGTGAACTTGTCACTGAGTCACTACTGTCATCATTCGAAACCCCAGATTCGTCCACCTCTCCGTCAAGTTCATCAGACGGCCTCTTCCTCGCGGTCTTCATATGTTCCAAATGCCCCTTCACGCTTGAAGGGGAATTTGAAGTCGAATTAGAATCTGAGTGCGGCTCCTCAACCTCTGGAGAGATAGAATATCGATATGTCTCGTCACCATTGACAATATATCTCTCGCCATCCTCTTCTTCTTCCTCCTCCTCCTCCTCCTCATACTCGAGATCTTCTTCATCCAACTCAACCTCTTCTTCCCCGTCTCCATCCAATTCAATGCCTCCGACTTCTTTCAGTACGATCTCAGCCGGATCTGACTGATCGGTGCGGAGAATATGCTGGGTTGTCTGCTTTTTGTGTTGTTGCTGAGAAGGTACAGCCGGAGTGTTCGCCGCTGCGTATGCAGCACATGCGGCTGCCTCGGCCATCTTCGCTCGTTCACAAATGGAGCACCGGCAGTGGTATAGAGGCGCGCAGGCATCTCGCCAGATCTAGTTGCATATAGACGAATAAGTACACGCGCAGAATTTTTTAAAAAGGACGCAACAAAAACGCACACTTTTGAGAGCGTCGATGCTATACTGAGGAAGATGTGCCGTTGTGACGGGTATAAAGGGAATACTGCTCAACGGCTGGGGTTGCGACCTCACAGGATCGACCGGTATGATCCTTGGTCTTGACGGCAGATCCTTCTCCTGTTGCACCTTTTGAGACTCATACCGTGGTGTTCTGTCATCTTCCTCATCTTCCGTCTTATTTGTATCCAGCGCAACTTCATCGGACAAAGGCGGTGGTGACGGAGTCGTCTGTAGCGTTGTCGTCGAAAGGACGGGACTCGTAGCATCGGAATACTTTGCACTTCCGGCATTGCTGCTCATGCTTGGGCTGCTGCTTGAAGACGTCGTCGAATCCAAGTCATCTTCTTTGCGATTGTGACTGTGACGAGTATCTTCACTTTTGATGTCATCAACATCGTCTATCCTCATGGCAGCCTCAGTTTCGACCTGATCAAATCTCCTTCTGGCGTTTTCCTCCTCATTTCTTCTCCTCTCAATCCAATCAACACCATCATACCAGATTCCTTCTTCCTCCCTCAACATTGCTACAACCTCCTCGATCGTCATTCTAGTTGCCCTTTGTGCAGGATCTTCGTACCCCTTGATTGTCGGAATCGCGGACTCCATGATAATCTTTCGCACTAGATTTCGAAGGGGATGTCCGAGGATCTCACGCATCTGCTTGATATAAACCCCATAAGCCAGTTCACAAAGGGCGAATGTGGGAGGTATCTGTGCGTTGACAATCACTCGTCGAGGGTGGTGGTCGTCATCATCAGACTCCTCGTCACATTCACGATTCCAGGGACATGGGTGTATGGCGGGAACCACAAGAGGTTGGCCGGGCATTTGCAGGCGATACCAAGTATCGGCAGGACATACCCAGTATCCATCCAGTATACGCCGCCTGGCCCAATCGTGAAGAGCCAAGTCCCGAACTTGACTAGAATCTCTCATGAGCATTAGATCACGGTCTTCTTCTGAATCTTCTTCCCCTTCTCCTTGTTCTTCTCGACAGCTTTTCTGTGCCATCAGGGCGTGTTCTCCAAAGTCGTCATGTTTCGTGTATCGTTTTAGCCAGGCTTTTTCCCGAGCAGTGGCTAAAACTTCTACGATGCTGCCCTCTGCGAGTTCAACGAATCCTTCGACGCATTGTCGAGTTTCCCAGTCGTCGCTCTGTAGCGAAGAACCCCCGATCGCCTCCCGATCGTCGGGGGTTTGACCAGCTTCCCTCCAGAGCCACTCGATGCGACATTTTTTGCAAGTAAAATCGACGCCATCCCACATTTTGTCGTCTTCGTTCTCCATAATACCCACCGCCTGCGATATGTCGTATTCTCGCATTCCGGTATCCTGTGTGTTGCTAACCATGGTGTCGCGAAGACACACACCGCAAAAATACGTGCGTCGTCGATCATGATCACGGCATAGGTAGATAAGCGGACCAAGACTAGATCCTGTCAAAGCGCGTTCCGCGGTTGTTAAACCGACATTTGAATAGGGATAATTTATACGGCAGACATAGCACGTGCAATTTAGGATGTTCCGGAAGTGTTGATAAGGAGTGAGGAACAATGGTCGCATTGGGGCATTAGAGGAGGCATTCAATAGTGGTTTGGGATGAATGATCATATGATGCATGAGCGTATCATTGCAGTCAATTAGATGGATCGCCTGTTTCCAAAACAGATGTTTTGCAACTGTTAAAGTTTATCAATAAACGAGTCTGAAGACCGGGTCGATGGTGCCGTGGTGACAAGTGACGTCGGTGACAATTCAATGTCGGAATACCGATGATCACTAGACACCATCTATCTTAGGTGTTATAAAGAATGTGAATGCGATGGGAATTGCGTAATGGTAGAAGACGGAGACGCGTCATGTGAATGTCCACGGTTAAACCAAGCGGCAAGTTGAAAGAAAGCTCAGGTTGCAAGGGCACGAGGAGTATCCCCACATGTCAGAACGACACTGCAATTGCCGTGCACATAAACATTGCACAAGGTGACTCACGACCCTGCACGCTGCATAGCATCAGGGCGCTAAACGCGATAGCGACAGGTATCGTTCTGTTTCCCCCGACTCCATTCGAGAAGCAGAAACACCAAAGAAATTGAGATAAAATAAAGGCACACTCACTGGCTCTATGCCACTCCGGACAGACATTCATCAAGTGTCTTTCGATGTCGAGTGCGTCGCGTATGATCGTGTAAACCATCCTGCTAGGCCATAATCTTTTGTTGTCCCAAGTCTGCGGACAATGGTTTGTGACCGAAATATCCAACAGGTAGTGTGTTGCAATAAGCCTGACAAATTCCAACGATAAGTAACAGTTATAATGGACCGCCGGGCGAAGATAACCCATTGGCTGACTGTCAACCAACCTGATGATTTCCTCCGGGAGCTGCGTCCATGATCTATTAGTTAATTTGCCTTTGAGCACTATTGGGAACGTAGACTGCGCGTCTGTAAGGACCATCGTGTACCTCGTCTGGTCGTCCTTTTAGATGATGACTGGGCCGGTCAGTGCGCAGTAGATCTCTCGGTATGCCTCAGGTCACGGATGGGAAAGCGTCACATTCGACAACAGCTGCACCGCATATCCTTTATCATAATTCTCACGCACAGACCATCCCACCTTTATGTAGACTTCACACCTGGGAAAACGGAGAACAATGCGTTTGACCTTTTTGTTTCTGACTCGAATGTTTATCCATTATCACTGAGGAGCATTGGACGATTTAAAAAATTGCATGAATAGGGTTGGTATAGTCTTCAAAAATCACTCGTGTATTTCTTTCGTTTCTCGAATCTAATCGCGAGGAAGGGAATATAATTTGAGATCAGGACACAAAATAGAAAGAATGTAAATATAGCAAACAAGAAACGAGTTGGGGTATGCTTTCACGGTAGAAAGGTACACGAGGAGTCGGAGAGAGGACGTACTGCATGCAGTAGGGAAGACATCAAAACACTAGGGCCTTCGGGAGCCTCCCTTCCATGATTGCCACACTCACTCCCATCAACGAACTAAATCTCCTAGACGGGCTGAGACACCTCTGTACGTATGGTGCTGTTCTGGTCAATAATCTCCCACCATCTTCAACATAACCCAAGTGTTGATGTATTGTAGACGCCAAAATCGTTTCATAAGATATTTGACGCAGGAAATGGGCAAGGTCATCCAGGCCATCGTCAGATGTGTCTCCTTGAACGGAATAGCAGGATGACGAGCAAGAGGAGTTTGAGGTGAGGACACTTAACGAATCACGAGGCGGCGGTGGAGGTAGTGGCTTTGACGCTGTATCCAATCCCACTCTACGAATCTTGGCGGGACGCGACTCGGCAGGCGTAAACTTGGTGTAATGATACGGATCGAATCCACTGCTAACGCGGTACACAGGAGAAGTCGAAGAAACGTGAGAAGCGGCTTCCGCATAATATTGGGACACTGACGGCACGGTAGAGGAAAACAGAGGAAAAGGAGGGGATATCAAACGCTGTATCTGAGGGTTTATATCGTTTCTAAAAATCCATGAGAGAAATCTACGAGGTTTCGACTGGGAGATTTGCATCCTGTTCCGTTTAGACGACAGAATTGGGGCAGGCTGTTTGTCCAATGTCCCATGGTAGAAAAAGAGCATGGTTACGGACCTGTAAAAATTCAATAAGTGTCAAAGTTTTAAGGTACATAAACTTTTCGCTGAAAACACTCACAGTAACCGTTAAATATGTCAATGAAATCCAAGAGGACAAGCGAGAATGTGAATGAAGGAGCGTAATCACTGGAAGGCCAGCATGGATCGTCCAGGGCTACAAATAAGACAACTTATGTACCCTGGATAAAGCCAGAGCGTTCATAGCAGGCTTTCACAGCTTTTGTTCTGAATAGAGCACAGGTGGACCGTGGAGGAAACTCGAAAGGAAAGAGCGCAACCGAACTCTACCCGAAATAGATTCCTTGGGCAGCAAGTTGAAACAAGAACTGTCTTCCTGCGCGGTATAAGCACAAACTTCTGCAACAGACCTAATCCCGCACAAGAAATGGACTTCCTGTCTTTTTGCATGCAAACTCTTTATTTCTGAGAAGTCGTAGCCTCAAGGCAACTCGTCTGTATATTAGTATAGACACCTTGACAGAATTTTTACATTCTTGACTGTCGGCTGGCAGAAGACCATAAATCTCGAAGCTGTTGCTCCCAGAGGCATATAATGTTGAGATAGCAAACCACAGAATCGGTACAGGCTGCAGCTGAGTTTAAATTGGGGCAGAATGCACCGCCACAAGCTAAATAAAGGATCCGCTGGCAAGCGGGGGAAGGCTCGCTTCGAAATCTTAGTAGCTAGAGTATTAATTAGTATTGGAGTGGAACAGAGATGAATTTCGCGCCCACTAAGAGTGCTCTGAGTTCGTCGTCCGAGTCCTCAGTGAGGCCTGACCTTGCAACTGCATACAAGCAGGTCATGTCAAATTCTACCCCAAAAGGTCTAATTTTTTTGCCATAGGGATGTTCGTTGGCACTATACGAGATACAACCCCTTGGGGCCGGAGGTCCCAGAAACATGGATCCTGAGGCTCGCAAGCTCGCCCTGCCAAAAAGTACCGACTGTTTAGCATTGTTTGTCCGGGCCCTGCCAAATGATCGCGTCTCTCGAAAGCGCTTAAGCCGTTTAAACTTGACTGCAATGCCTCTACCCAAATCATCTGCCGAGATATTAGCTGCAGCCGATAAGGCTCCTCCAAAGCAGGCATCTCAAAAACAAATCCAACCTCGCAAATTGAAAACCGACCTCAAGAAAGGATTCACGAAACAGCTAGATTTTCTGCAACCCGACAGAGGGCCAACGGTCCTGAGGTTGAGCTCGTGACTCCTGATTCCTACCAAAGGTCGTGTTAACCAAACCCTTTTGGAAAATTTTCATCTAGTCCATACATATGGCTGTGAATCCGCACACCTTCAGGTCAAATTGATCGACGACCAAGCACTTTGGAAACTAATTAGTAAACCGAGTCAAGAACGCAAGCAAGTGTGTTTGTTGCAGATATTAAACCTTAATACCTTCCCGAATATCAAACACGATGGTGAGTGACTACTAAGTATGTAGTATCCTAAAGCTTTCATGCTATATTTCCCGCTCATTCCAATATTCCGAAATGATTGATGAATTTTTTATTATCGGTAGGGATGGGAATAAATTGAAAACCCTTCTGCGGAATCCAGATGTTGACCCTAAAGCCCTCATTAAACGTCAACTGCTGATCTGGTTGATCGAAAAATCCCAATAACATGAAGCATGCATGATGCAGGTGACGTTGATCCACTCCAACGCACTATAACATGCCTGAGAGTACTATATAACCAGATCAAAACTCTCCCAAGGCTTTGAGCAAGCCTTATGGATACCCGCTACGTTGTGACAGCGGTTGCTGGTCTTGTCGCTTTCGGCTTGGTCTATTCCTTCTCGCGCAGAAAGCGACTACCTCCTGGTCCCAGACAGCTACCGATTATTGGTAATGCCCATCAACTCCCCGTCCAGACTCCTTGGATAACTTTTGGCGAGTGGGCAAGAGTTTATGGTCTGTAATTACAGGATTTCGGTTCCAGAGTCAAATTCTCTGATCTGATCTTGCAGGTGACTTGATCTTCTTGAACATCATGGGACAACCCGCAGTACTCGTGAGCTCCCGTAGGGTTGCGTCTGACTTGATGGAAAAGCGGTCTACCATCTATTCAGACAGACCTTTTATGGTGAGACGCCCAATCCAGTCTTTTTGCATTTGGAATTCATCAGTCAACAGGAAATGGCTAATCTGTACGTCAGCTTTGACGAACCAACTCTTCTTATTTCAACATGACATTAGCTGTGGTTACCACAACCAATTTGTTTTACTTCCATACGGGGAGCAGTGGCGGCAACAACGCCGATTCATGGCACAAAATTTCACTCAGAACAATGTCCGTCGCTATGCTTCGCTTCAGGAGAGAGAAGCATATATCCTCGTTCGCAATCTCCTCAAAGACCCCGCTTCTTTGCAATCAGAGTTACGACTGTAAGTGATTAACGAACTAAGTGTCTTTGTAACTCATCTCACCCTATGTTTTGATCAGCCGAATTGGGGCTATTATCCTTCGTGTCACCTATGGATACCATGTCCAAAAAGGAGATGATCCTTTCCTCGTGGGGGGATTGACGGCTCTTGGAAATTTCAGCAAGGCCGCGACGCCTGGTGCATTTTTGGTAGACTCGATCCCTAGCTGTAAGTAACACCTAGCATTGCAGATTCATCACTACACATGGAACCTCGCAGTGAAATATCTGAGGCGTTGGATGCCCGGTTCTGGCTTCCTCAAAACTGCCGATGAATGGTACAAGGTCGTTTGGAATGCCGCTTGGGATCCATATCTGTGGTGTAAAGAAAACATAGTATGTCTTCGCAATCTACCAGAGTCATAAATATTTCTCTTCGTGGTATCACTTCAGGTTACTGGGAAATCTTTAATGCCAAATATTTGTGGCGAAAATATCCAGAAGGGCAATCTGTCAAAGGAAGACGAAAGCAGTCTCGTATGGTCCAGTCACACCACGTTCGAAGGCGGATTGGATACGGTAGGAACCAGTTTTTACTAAAGCACATCCTAGATTGTTGACGACTCGAAGAGCATTTCCACTGCTTTGACTTTTTACATGTGCATGATTCTGAATCCTGACGTGCAAATGAAAGCACAATTAGAGCTCGATTCAGTCATTGGTGCTGATAGACTTCCGGTGATCAATGACCGTGACGACCTGCCTTATCTGCGGTCTGTAGTCGCAGAGGTTTATCGTTTTGCCCCTGCTGTTCCTCTTTGTATGTCAATGTTTATTTCAATGTTTGACACCCACTCTGAAATTACGCCAGGTGTTCCTCATGCTTCGAATCAGGACGATGTCTATGAGGGTTATTTCTTGCCGAAGGGTACCTGGATCATGCCCAACATTTGGTTAGTTATTGCGTTGTATTCGTCGCACAGCTCCAACCTATTGTTAGGCATATGCTTCACGACCCAGATATATATCCAGATCCTATGGTGTTCAATCCTGACCGTTTTAATGGCGATGATGATAAGATGGAAAGGGTAAAAGATCTCGTATTCGGATTCGGTCGTCGCTTCTGCCCTGGAAGATATTTCAGTGGGGGGACATTCTTCTCCATTGTCGCTTCGACTCTTGCGACGTGCGACATTCTCCCCGGTCTCGATAAGGACGGAAATGAAGTTTTGCCCAAAAATGCATTCACTCCCGGGACGATCACGTAGGTCTAAAATTGTCTCTCACTCAAAAAGTTCCTTCTGATCGTACATTCTAAGTTTCCCGGAGCCTTTCACGCTGAGATTCAGGATTCGATCTCGCCAGGCTGCCAGTCTTCTTGCAGGATTTTCTGATGAAATAGAATGACTGTGAAAGCAACACGGCTCATTCCTTTGGGATAATTTCAATTGACTCTCGCAAGTACCACTATGTATAATACCGTTGCAGGATCGAATTTTAATTTACAACTTGACTGGAATGCTCTCTTCCTCTTGCAAAAGGATTTCTTCTCATTCGCTGCCCGGTCACGGTACTGCGAACATTGGAAAACTTGCTTCTCTGAGACGGGCTCCTCATATCACAAATCCTCTAAATCGGCATCTTTCAGCTTTTCTTTCCCAACGAGGTTCGAGTCTGACATATCAAACCGCGCCTATTCACGGCGTTCATAACCCGCTACGGACCTACGGTTACTTATTTAGGCATTTGGCCTGCCATATATATCAGAATTAGTGTTCTAGCTTACCTTCCGCATTGATATTGGGACTTTGCCCTACAATATACTTATTTCTATAGGTTATGGCCCTGGTTAATAAAAACCATAATCAAACATTCTACTTGTACTTTTGAGTCCACTGAGTCGTTGCCAGTTGCCAGTTGGAATCTCAAACTCGACCCGTACCCATACCCAGGTACTAATACCGACGGCGTATGACGCCGTGCATACCTTGAGGAAGAGTTGAATCCTTAGGCAAAGAGAGGAGGAACCGGTGTTGTTGTTGTGTTATTGGCCCTGGAGCGAGGATCGTTAGAGGACGGAAGAGAACGGTCGAAAGAAAAACCAGTAATTTACCCCAAGATTCGACCTCAACCTCAACCTCAAGCCTGACGCCCTTTTCCCTCAACAACCTAACATTCAATATCCAACCCGAACTTATATACAGAACGGCGGGGCACTTTCGAAAAATCCCAATTTTATCTGGTTCATAGATTCTTTTATAGTTGTGGCATCTTCCTGGTAACTTTGCCCTCGTTCCTCACATGCAGCTTCAGTTTCTCTAACAGTGTCGAAATTTCCCATTTGTCAGGCGGCCTCCTATTACCTGTCGCCCAGTAGTAGATGTCCCAGTCTTGCTCGTCAAGAAGCTACAGGACGTATCCAAAATCAGATCATTAACAATTTTTTTAAAAAAATATCAAGGACGAATGCAGCACACCTGATCGTACTCTTTCAACTCTTCTCTACTCATGCCTGCCAGGTACTCATCGGCAAAAGTGCTCAATAGAAGATCGCACTCCAGGGTTCCTCTCTTCCTGCTCTGATAAACGAGTCTCGCACGAAGCGTCTCTAGACTTTCATTGTCCCTGGGTAGAGGCGGGATGGGATTGCCAGCAGACCTGGGTGTCACGGTTGATGACATGTGTTCAGGGGTATGCGGTAGAGGCCAAGGATCGGAATTGAGCAGACCAGGAGTAGAGAAAAAGGTGCGGCATTGGTGTTTCCTATGCCTCAGAACTGAATAGGAGATTCTGGCGAGTCTCTGCATAGCCGCTTGACGTAAATTGCATAAAAGGTATGGTGGGAAATTTGGTGATGCAGTTTTATAAATCTTTTGTAAAAAAAATTACATAGAAAATGCTATTGTATGGTATCCAGAATCATATAAAGAATCTAGACGACTCAGTTGCTGCTCGCGAACCAGTCGTCTTAACGCCAAGTCGAGATTCCTCAGAATTTCCCGCAAGGCCTCTGAGAGCGGCCAGTTTTGCATTCCGTTCAGCCTAGAGCGGGTTTCAGCAATGAAAGCATCGACTAGGGATTTTTTGCCATACAGTATGATAATCGTTAGCCTTGAAAGCTGCATCAACCAGCGTCTTTTTCGTTTGCAGACTCCGCTGTGTTGTCACGAGATTTCTCTTCTTTATCTATAAACCAAGGGAAGCTAACGGCGAAAAAATAAAATCTTTGGCTGCCTCACCTGAAGATTGTTCTCCGCATGATGCACATCCGTCAAGGCTCTGTCATAATCATATTCCGCCTTATGTAGTGTTTTAAGGACGTCGTCCTTATTCGTCTTCGTATTACTGAGATAGTGCCTTGCCTTGTCCGCCTCCTGTATTCGCCGTACTCATGTAAGTTGAGAATGTTAAATTGGCTTCAGAATTTACCTTCTGTGCTCTATGTGAAGCTTTCTCCGTCTCTTCCATCTCCTTCACCACTTGCTTCAATTTCTTCTCCTCGTCCTTTGCCTCACGTACGACGGACTTCTCGATCTTCCTTTTCAGCTCCAGAGGAGTCGGCCGTGAGTGAAACCAGTGTTGTCGGTTGGTTATCATTTTTTCCTTGAAGGGACTATAGACCGTTCTAGGAGAGGGAAGGGAATCACAGTCTCTGTATTATATGGTCTGCAGTCATGTTACACCCCATGGCCATTCATCTCCAAAAAGTGCGACGTCATAACAACATGAGGCACAAACCTCACCTAGAAGTTAATATTCACGTTCCTTCCGGGTGGGGCCAGAAAATCGAGGTTACCCGAGATATTCAAATGTTGGCTCTCCAGCTTCAGGGTCATCGTGGCTAATATTGACTTCAACATCCAAGTTGCGATTTCAGTTTGCGCTTGTCCAGATCGTAATGTGATGCGAAGGAACAATGGGGCTCAGAGAGACCGAGTAATACAAAAACTGTGCTACTTAGTATTGACTCACCGGAATAAGCCGAGATTCCTACATCTCTAGTTCCATTTGTGTGACAACCACCTATGCTTAAGAAAATCAGTACTCCGGTCTGTCGATGCTAGAATGCAATAATTCTGAAGTTCTCTCAGAGTCACCAGCGAAAGCAGATTGGTATGGCATACGATTTTGGTAGATATGTTCTAAATCTACCTGATCCTGGTCACTGCCCCGCCTTGAGGCCCTCTAGAATCTGCCTGGTCGTCAGTGTGCCACTCGGATACCAATTGCAACTTACACTAGCTGAAAGCCCAAATATAGCAATCTCTGGCGCTACCTAATCCTTTTTTGGACTTTGGTGGTAAACTTGTTCATCCATTTGAATTTTGTTCCATCTTTGACTGCGGATTTTTTCACCGGCAGAAGCTTAAGTGACGCCTTCGGATTATCCTTTTACACCGACGCAGCTGACGAGTTTTTCTGGCAAAGCGAAGTTTGAAGTCCTATTGAACTTCAGTTTCCGCATGGACCGGGCAGGCATCTGGGGGCTCGTACTTGTTCATGTCCCGAGACTCCATCGAACGGAATACCCCGCTGGAATTAATCTGCGCGCAGGGTATTCATATGGTTACGTCTTCAAGTTCTGTCAGCAATGGTCTTACAGAGGGTCCCGTCATGTCTAATGTTGTGCGTTTGAAGCATCATGACAAGAAAGATTTGACAACATTCAATAACTAGCTCCACATCCGTCGAGGTTACTTTCTTCAAATTAAAGCTGTATAGCCTCCCTATTCTTGCTTCTCGAATCGGTAATGAGCTGCTACAAATGGCGATTAGCAGGATTTCCCAAGGAATCTATATACTTAGCCGCGATTTGACGTGGTCTGACGGCATACGGTGTGGGGTAGGCAATGATACAGTAAGGAAATATAATTGACGGCCGATGTGGCTGTTAACTTGATAACTATGACGACATTTTGTAGGCATTCAAAGCTTGGAAATTCTCGTGTTTTGTATTACGACTGCAGGGTTGCAATCCCCTTTTAAAATGGCATTCGAGAGGTGCACCCATCGCAACTAACCTTCTACCCCGTAGTGATGAACACGACCCGAGGAGCTGTTGGCCCCGTCGACAATGTCTGCCGGGACACTGAAGATGGTGCATATCATTGTCCTCTGTGCGACACACCTTTCACCAGAAGGTCAAACTTGAGAAGACATTTTCAAATCCGTAAGTCCAACCGATTGGCCACGGGTATATTTTTATCCTCTCCCCTAGATACAAAGAATACCGTACCGGGTGGAGAAATTTGCGAACGACCATCAGTGTACGTAGGGAACTTTTTAGCATTATCGTGTGTGTATCGCTAACATTCATGTTTGCTCAAAGACAGAAACTCCAGTACGATCCATCGTCGAGCTGCCCAAGGAGACGGAAATCCGGAAACAATTCAAGCGATGGTCCGAATACGCCGCTTATCAGTGAAAACTTACCCGTCCCTGCAAGTCCGAGCGTCATTCGGACCACAGGCGCACACTATTCTCATGGTACTACCGGCTATGCCTCGTACATTCCAGGCTTCGATTTTCCAGATTCATCTTACAACAATGCGAATGAGTATAGTTATCCTCCTTCTTCCTCAATAGGGCCACCCTACCAGCATGTTTCACCGCCGATGAATTTGATTCCGTCTTTAACCGGCTTTTCCCAATGCGGGAGTTCTTCGTCATCAGGGTCATTTGTATGTGAAAATTTACCATTTTTACAACGCCGATTACATGTGTACCCCGAAATTTGAATTGCAGGGTTTATCGCCTGACTTCCCACCCAACAATCATCCTCGTCCTCCAGATTTTGCAACCACACAACTCAATTATAATGGGCAATGGTGGATTCCTCCGAACCCGTACTCGGAGGAGATTGAGTATCCGACGTATACGCGTCGAGTGGAAGGCATAGCTATGGTATGCATGATTACCATACTGAGATGTATTTTTTTTGACATTTCGTATTAGGGAAACGCGATGACTCGGACGCAGACAGGATCGACTTTTATGGGTTTACCATTGCAAGTGGTTATGGCTGACCACCTCATCTATGACTATCCAATTGGACATACAATCACAACAGAAGAAACTTATTAGAGGCTTTACGGAGTCACTTGAATAAGCGGATGAGGGCACAGCGTAGTAGCCTGATTGTGAGTGTAATGGGGAGTGCAATGGGTTCTATCTATCGTTTGGGGTGCAACGGTAAAACTTACCTTATATATTTTGATGCGTTCTAGGTACTAGCATCGACAGCACTTGGGCAGACATTGTAACTACATCACGTATGGATTTGTTTATTAAGTAGAAGCATTGACTTTAAGCCTCCAAATCCTCGTCCAAGGACCAGCAGACTCTGAGGCCTTCCATTTTAAATTCTCGTGGAAATATTACCTGCTTCTAAAATTTGTATTCGATTCAGAAAAAAGGAAAACATTCCATAGGTAAGTATGTGGACTTTGTCTTGTGTCATGGTTGCATCAGAAATGTATGACTTTGATAGTCGTCCAATAGAAGTATATAATTGTACTACTTTCCACCACGCGGAGCTGACGTCAATATGACCGCTCAGAAAAGGAAACTCAGTGGCTGTGTCACTTGTGTTATCGGTGATCGTGAATGCATTCGAGAATTTGTAGAAGATTGGGGTGGGGGAAAAAATGCATTTTACGCAGACCGTCGTTGTTACGGTATTGTGGGACTCGTCGCTGGCCATTCGATTTCGGCCAGGACCCTTACCCACTAGTAAAAAACCCCTTCGGTAGTTCGATTTGAATTAAATTGGTACGTTCACCTTTTATGATGTTGTCTGGCTTTTTGTTTGCCATTTGAATTGGTTGTACCCATCGTCATGGCTTGGGTCTTATTTCCCGATTGGGAAGATTTTGCGACGGATTGGAAGGAGTACCTTGGGTTTTTGTTTGGCTCCTCACTTTGCCATTTATTCTGTTATTCCGACTTCTCTACAGCATGTTATTTTTCCCCAAATTCCTCACACCATACTTGGGGTGAAGGATTATTTATCACAGGCGAAGGGATTGCCCTTTTCCGAGAAGATTTGGTGAGGGATTTTTGAATTGCTTCACCCTCAGCTTGAGGCTCCTCATGTTACCTCTTATTATTTACGCTGACTCCCTGTTGCAGCGTAGTTCTCGTACTAGTTGAACTATGTTGTAAACGTACTAGAATATCATCAGTACTAATACTATTACATAACACTGAACAGTGTAGCACCTACTTACGTAACCTAACGCTCGTCAATCATGTACCAAACATTTCGGTGTTCTGTGGCCTTGTTACTACTCCTTCAACTTGTAATAGTTCCTTCCTGGGCACAGGATTCATCAGTTTCGTCGTCGAGTCTTTCATCCAACTCGAGTATTTCTGCGTCACGGACCTCGTCCAGCTCGAACAGTTCAACATCGGCTACTGCGACATCCTCTGCGCAATATCCTAGTTTGAGCGGTTATTCCACCTGTGGTGAGTGTTATCGAGTGTTTTGCTATGACTACTGAGAAAGGGTTGTCAGTCTCGAATTGTCTAGCAGTTGCAATTGCGAGGGTGAATTGCACCAGTATTACGGATGTGAATTGCTTCTGCGTTAAGTTAGATTTCCATTATTTTTCTGTCGAATCTTTATCTCTGAACGGAATCTCTCTATAAGTCCGAATTTTCCAGGAGAAATTGTTAGCTGCATCTTGTCGAATTGTCCCTCGGAAATTTTAACCGAAGAGCAACTAGTTCAGCAGTTTTGCAAACTCGCCTCTGGATCGCCATCGCTTTCATTCCCTTCCGTTACATTCACCCCGACCTCAACATCCCCCTCTTCATCTGCGGGGTCTTCTACATCTCCAACCACTTCGAGGGCGTCAAGTGGGGCGTTGCATCCTACGGACTCTCTGTTACAAACTTTCTTGGTTGGTCTTGTAGCGATTCTGTTGGGTGTTATATCCAGCGCATATGCAATTCGGTGTTAAGATTAGATCATGGACGAATTTCCCTGTTGATATGCACATTTGTATATACCTTCTAATTAGCCCAGAGAGTCTTTCGACACTATCGCTAGGGTTTCTCAAGTGTAATTGTGAGTTTTGTTCATCTGGGGCTTTCACGTTAAAGATGTCGAATATTGGTGAAGCCAGCCTTTTTCTCTGGTGTTTAATTGGATCAAAGGAGTATTTAAATAATACTGTGAATGGATCATGCAGTCCATCCAACAGTCTCTACCGCGTTCCTGGGGGGCTTCCATTCAACACCCAGCTTAATTACTCTTACAGCAACGTTAACTGCAAAATGGTCACTTGTGGCTTTGCGTACATGAGCATCCACTGGTTGCTCCACGGTTGGATCTCAGCTAGTGTGGCCAGCTTCCGATTCACCCCGGTGGCGCAGAAAAAATCGATAATCACAATAATTAATGTTAGAACAATTTTATCATACATACCACAGCCGGCGGTGCATTGATTGCTTAGAAGGAAATGTAAATAGTGTGAAAGCACTGGCACGAGTCATTATTGCTTCCGATTTTGGATGCTTATCATGTTACTGTATGCAAAGGTTTTTTCTAACTCTCTACACAATGCTTCAAATCTTTTCACTAGAAAATGGGGACCATGTCACACCTCACCAGATTCTGAAACACCTACTACCTAGTTCCAAGTCACTTCAGATCTGCTGTGATGTAGCAGCATCTGCATCAATTATAGTTGAGGCAGACGGCTCTCATTAAAA
>QDKV01004869.1_pt1 | contig 17202 bp, 17 predicted proteins | sample 1861101 | NCBI WGS metagenome assembly QDKV01 (sample SAMN04275158, study PRJNA302643) | Fungus metagenome, whole genome shotgun sequencing project. | isolation source: fruitbody | host: Mallocybe terrigena | place: Sweden | collected 2013 | reverse complement strand
AGAAAGAAAGAGAGGCCGCTATACTCTCCCCTTTTGGCGCACATTGGATTACAGAAAACTTTTGATTTTTATTCCAAACATCGTGGTAAAACACACGTGATGGAAGACCAGATCAGTGGCAGTATATACACGTGACATCAATTCTTGTCCCGAATCCCATGCCCTGCATTCACAAATTTGCTCGTCTGCGCACTTTGCCTGGCAGGTTCTTTCATACGACAAGGTCTGTAGATTCTTTAAGTACGTTAGCGCAACCTAAGGCCGAGAGGATCTCAGCGAACTGGAAGGGGACCAGCGCAACAGGGGGATCCGCGAAGAACTTCATCGGGGGAGAATTTGCGGAAAGCAAGGCCACTGAATGGATCGATGTTCATGACCCAGTGAGTACGAAGCAAATGTACGACTATTGAGGAGTTGTTAATGATCTCACATAGTCAACTCAAACAATTTTGACACGAGTTCCCCAAGCCACTGAATCTGAATTCAAAGAAGCTGTTCATGCTGCTTCCGAGTCCTTCAAAACATGGAGTAAAACAAGTGTCAATACTCGCCAACGATTTGTTCTAGAGTATGTTCACTCATAACTCGTAATTTTACACATTACACAAATTCCAGGCTGCAGCACCTGCTCCGTCAAAATGCAGATGACATCGCTCATAGTATTGTACTGGAACAAGGGAAAACGCTGGCAGGTACGATTTTTTTTCGAAGTCTCGAACTTTCATTGATACCACGCTTTCTTAGATGCACACGGCGATCTTCTACGGGGGCTACAGGTAGTTGAAACAGCTGCAGCCATCACCACCACTCTGTTGGGGGAAAAAATCGAGGGTAAGTACATTCAGTGTGTATTTTCTCAACTTACATTCATTGGATTCGCCAACAGTCAGCAGAGACATGGACACCTATGTCAGAAAAGAACCCCTTGGTGTCTGCGCCAGTATTGCACCATTCAACTTTCCTGCGTATGTGATTCGGCAGAAGTCCAATGTTTTTCTCCCAATTATTTCTTCCCTATAGCATGATTCCGTTATGGACAATACCCATGGCACTGGCTACTGGAAACACTCTTATTCTTAAGCCATCCGAACGAGATCCCGGAGCTGCAATGATAATTGCAGAACTTTGTCAAAGAGCAGGTTCGCAACTTTTGCCTCAGTGTTCTCAGATGTCTCATTCAACGATTCCCAGGTTTGCCCGATGGAGTTTTGAATGTGATTCATGGTGGGGTTCCTATGGTAAATGCGATCTGCGACGACCCCGCGATCAAGGCAATCAGTGTCGTTGGCGGCGATCGTGCTGGAAAACATATTTATGAGAGGTATAAAACTAACATTATCAAATACAATTACGGATTTTAACAGCTGTTGCAGTGGTACCAGGAACGGCAAACGAGTCCAAGTAAGATTTGTCCCATGCCCATGTGGCGTTATAGCTGAACATCCTGTGATAGGCCAATATGGGGGCTAAGAATCATGCTATCCTTATGCCTGACGGTATGCCCAGTTAAGTTAGTTGGGATAAAGGAGCTTACGTTTCTTAGCCAACAAGAATTTTGCCATTAATTCTATTGTTGGTGCAGCATTTGGTGGTAAGTTCTTTTATTGTTAAGGGAGAAGGTATATTTTAATATCCCCCCTAGCTGCGGGGCAACGATGCATGGCAATTTCTGTTTGTAAGAAAAGAGAATACATAATCGTTCATGGATTTCTGATGCCTCTGCAGTGGTCGTCGTTGGAAATACATCTGTCTGGTTGCCCGGCCTTATTCAGAGGGCTCAGATGTTGCAAGTCAACGGCGGATTTGAATCTGGTGCCGACTTGTAGGTGCATTTCACAAGAAGGTTCAAAAATTTCCGAACTATTTCCTTTCTCAGGGGGCCACTGATTTCGCCTTTCGCCAAGGATCGAGTAACGGGCCTGATTGCTTCAGCAGAAGAGGACGGAGGAAAGATCCTTCTTGACGGTAGAAATATGAAGACTCCAGAACATTACCCATATGGAAACTTCGTTGGGCCAACCATTATTCAGGGTGATACGTCGATGAGATGCTACCAGTAAGTGCAATGCTGGGCATCCAACTGAAATTTTAAGAATGTTCTATTAGGCAAGAGATCTTCGGACCAGCTCTAGTTGTCTTGCAAGCTGATACGCTGGATGATGCTGTTGAAATTATTAATCGGAATAAATATGGCAATGGAGCCGCTATCTTCACTCAATCCGGGGCTACTGCACGGCGATTCGAGAGGGAGGTCAATGTTGGTCAAATTGGTATCAACGTCCCAATTCCAGTGCCATTGCCGATGTTCTCCTGGAGTGGCAATAAGGGCAGTGTGCTCGGAGACATTGGATTCTATGGGAAAAGGTGCTTTCCATCCCCCTTACAATTGAATTTTTATTTAAATTTGCCATTGCAACGACAGTGCAATCAATTTCTATACACAGAATAAGGTGAGACAGACGAAATATTTCAAAATGAAAAATCCTAATGAAACATCCTAGACCATAACCAGCCTGTGGAAAGCAGAAGATGCGATCGGGAATCGTGCTTCAGTAAATATGCCAACTCACCATTGAATGTTCAATTGCATTGGCCACATCTATATGACTACGTAACTAGGAGCGTGCATAGGCCTGCATCCTCAGTAACCTTGTCGAGAAAAACGTTTGATAGCCGAACACATTGTTGAAATATTTTCTCGAATCCATTCTTTCGAAATTTAAGCAGTCAACGAAATAGTAAATTTGTGACAATGATTTCCTACCATTCCGCCATAGTAAGGATCTTGAATGGGCTTATTATCGAGGTAAGAGCCCCACAATCGAACTTCTGCCGTGGCGTTGGCAGGCTTTATACGTATGAGGTTCTGCAAATTATTCTCGTCTGAAGCAAGGATGTGTGTAAAATTGATGAAGTCAGAAGACTTGATTTGGCGGGCTGTGCTGTTTATTGGAATGTTATGCTTGACGCTTCAAATTTGGTACTAGTAACTCTAAGGGTGGAACAATATACCTTTTTGCAAGTTGCAACCGTTCTATTGATGTAGATTGTATTTGAGATAGATCGGCATATAATATATTTAGAGATTAATCGCACCTTTCGTCTGGTTCTTCTCCGACATGGTATCCAGCAGTTCCACAACTGTCCACCTCTACTTCAATACCCCTTTCATTTGCAATGTCTTTAAGGACGGCTTCGCCCATTGGTGAGCGGCAGATATTACCTTAAGTTTTAACCAATGTAATGAGTTCATCAATCCAGCAATCAACAAACCAGCAACTGAGTATTTTATTACCCAGGCAAACCACCAATACTTTCAGCTTCGGTTTCGATTCTTTAGACATCGCGGTAGTCCCTTTTCGAGTTCGAACTTGAGCGCTGAGTGTTAGAAAAAAACCTCAACATCTTATCTCGGTTCGGTGATGCCCAATAACGTAACTCGCTGCCACCCTTGCTACCCTGTCAACCATCATGGGTCCCCCACCCGTCGCACTGTTCATGACGACGATAGCCTCTCACCCTATACTGAGGCAACAACAAGGTAAAAATAATCTTCTCATGCGGATAAATGTTGAAGCCACTTATAGAATATATATTGCGTACCCTGCAGGTCAAGAAAATACCATACATTACTTATGATCTTGCTTCTGACGAAGACGCTAAACGGCTTTGGAGGAGAAGGGCCCCAGGTATGAGCAGACATTTTACCCTCAATTTTATTGCTCAAGAGGTTCCGAACATTAGATGAGCAGCAACTTCCTGGTATTCTTGTTGGTGGAAAGTTTGCTGGTGTAAGCTTATTGGTACTGTTTTCTACAAAAAAAAATTAACAGTCGTCCCAAGAAATTTGCAGAGTTGTACGCTTGGACTTATTATTTGAATTTTGATCATTGCATTCAACGCTTTTCGCTAGTGAAGACGCTGTTGAGCATGATGAGCTCGATGTTTTTCTACGGCGCCACGAGGAATGGAGTCCAATGGCCGACGAAGTACAGTCAATGCCTGAAGCCAAGCCGGTTGGTGTGCCAGGGGCAATGTCTCCCCTTGAAATGACACCGGAGCGCTTGAAGAAAAAAATACTCGCTACCCCTCCCCATTCTCCTCTCAAAGGCAAGAATCTACCTGTGAACAAGCGAACAGATGAATTAGATATTGGTGATGACTTGGGCCACGGACTTGATGGTGTAAGGGTGACAGAGGATGAACTACGTGTGCTGATGAAGGAACTGGGCCTTGGAGGTGCCGACGCAGGCGATCTTGTTAAAGCCTCGAGCGAGACATCGTCAATGGGGAAGCAAAAGGCGACAGGATTGGATACACCACAGACCCCTGACCGTAAAGATACAAAGAGGAATGCACAGCCGCTCAAGGCAACCAAAGCTGCCCCCAAGACGGAACCGACGAGCGATACACGGCTTTCTAACGAAACAACCCGTGTGGAATTGAAGTCGGCAGGAGCGAAGCAGAAGATTCCAGAGACGTCTGATAATAAGGCTGCTACGAAAGATACACAACCTACTCGAGATACCAGAGTTTCCTCGGAAGCAGAATCAGCAGTCAAGGCGACTGAGCCTACCAATACAATGGACTCTGCAAAAGAAGTTCAACCGGCAAAGGAGGCTCAGTCGACACAATTGGCAAAGCGGGCTCAGTTGATGCTAGCCACTCGGCCAAAGGAGGCTCGATCAGCAAAAGAACCTCAGTTGGCAAAGGGGGTTCAGTTGGTTCAAGAGCCTGGGGTACAGGCGAATTCAACTCCGTTACCAACGGAGATCCAGTTGCCGACGGAGGCTAATTGCGCGATCGAGACTCAGTCGCCGAAGGAATTTCATTTGGCGCATGAAGCTCAGTTGAAAGGAACTCAGTCACCGAAGGAGGATTCAATGTCGGTGGAGTGTGATGGGGTAGACAAAACTCGTTCCACTCTTTTGTCGAAGGAAGCCAGGTCACCAAGAGAGTCCCAGCGGGGAAAGGTGGCTCAGGAAGAGGATTGGGTGAGCAGAGCTCCGTCTTCAAAACGAGTTCATTCAGTGAAGCAGGCCCGATCTCCAAGAGAGTGGACAAATGTGGCACAGGACGTAAACCGGGAAAACGGGCCTCTGTCTTCAAAGCGGGTTCATTCTGAGTTGCCAAGAGAAGCACAAGAGACCCAGGAGACAAAATTGGAAAACGGGGTTCAGTCTCCAAAGGAAGCTCAGCCGTCCAAAGAGGCTCAGTGGACGGCTGAAGAGGCTCAGTTGATGAAGGCCGCGTTGACGAAAGAATCTGACTTTGCGAAGAATGCTTGCTGTGTAATCTGCTGAAAAGTGCCCGAAGTCTCAGGATTTTACGACTGTACATTGAGGTCTCAGCGTTGAGATCTTTTTTTTTGCTTGGCAGTAGTAGTATACATCAGAATAATCTTATAATTATCGTATAGCAATAACATAGAGCGACAAGAAAACGGACAGGGCAAAGAATCAGTGTCATGTTTCGGACTCGAAGCTGGATTGCCGCGACGAACGTCTGCGGAGTCCTCTGAGAGGAGTCTTGGCTTCCTGGCCTATGGCAGTTTCTGTGGCTTCCATTTTTACCTATCTCAAGTTATTAGCGCAATCTCAGTTACTTCTGAAACGAAACTTACAGGTACTTTCTGCTGGTCAGAACGCCTTCTATGCCCTTCGTCCAAAGATTTTCGACTGATGGATCTCTTTCGTTCTTTCTTGACTTCAGAAGGCTCGGCAACAACGGGGCTCTCCTCCTGCTCGCTTATCACGACGAGTGGCAAGACGCACAAAGCAAAGATGGAAGAGAAGATCAAGAAGAACATGAATGCTGCTACTGAGGACGACAGCATTGGGAAATGAACGGCAAGGCCTCTGAAAATCATTGGGTTTATGTCAATTCCTCCACAAGTCCTATTTCATCAAAGACAATGCCATACCGAATACCATGAGGGGCAGCTAAACCTTTAAGCGAAGCAGACGCAATGTGTACTTCACGTCCTTGGCCATTTCCCAGAGTGGTCCAACTGTCCCTTCGGCCGACCTCCACGATTGCGGCCAGGTTGGGGGATGTAGCAATGAACGAATTTATAAGGGGGACGTTGACATGGACGTTATTTGGCTTTCCGTAAAGAAGGCCACCTTGGGGTGCTTGTGCAATTGCCTTTAATAGGGTGCAAATACATCAGATGGCGTCGAAAGAGAAGTAGGAAATTGTTACAAACTGGTCGGCGAGCCTGAGCAAGAGTTTTGTTGTTTGAATTCAACAGAGTGACACTCGTCATAAAGTTTCCTAACGCCAAGTTGGACTCGGTGACAGGCAATTGAAGGTCAACAGATAATGTGTATTTCTGATGCAACATCAAGCGCGGCAACTGGACGTGTGCGTATGGTGGAACACCATCTCTGCTTGTCAGCAATAAAATAGATCCTCACATAGCTTGCGGACTCAAAAAAACGCACCCGTATTGCATATATAAGGGCACCTCCCAGCTGACAGATAAGTCCGACCATACAAAATACCCGACGGCCAGGGAGACCAGGGTGACAAGGGGAATGAAGAAACCACAGACAAGGAATGGAATTAGCCGCCGTGCATATGAATTGATCAAGGAGGACAAGACGTTAAAAGGCGCATTTATTACAGAAGAAACCTGTCCTAGGGGTTCTTTAGATGTTGGGGACTGGTCTTTAGACATGGCCTCGCGTAAGAAGCATGTGATGGCTTTCCTTCTTGACACAAACATTCAACGTCTTCTTGGATTTAATCCATTGTCTACTGAGCTTGTAGATTATGTCACATTGTTGGCGACCACCGCTTCTCTAAAGCAGCCAGTATTGCCAGAAGTCAAATCGTATTCTGATGCTGTCTACTTCAACTATTATAAACTGGGACTAAGTCTCCAGTTCCTGCCAAAGGACGGTTATAAACCCAGGTCAGGACTCAAGCAAAGCGATTTGGAGAACGAAAAACTCGTCCTTGACAGCATTTATCTCTATAACTTACCTGCCAAAAACCCAAATGCAAGCCCCAAAGGACCATCAACTCGATCGGCAGAAAACGTATTCTCATCGTATCCCGTTTCCCCATTTTTTTTGATATTAAATCCCAGTGTCAAGGACAAGGATGGTAAACTCTTGACTCGTCCTTCAACCCTCGAGGTTGATGCAGACACGTCTGGGAAGGACTTCGTGAAAACGCTACTCGAGCCTGATCGAAAGGGCGGGGGAACAGGTCCACCTTCGGGTTCGATTGGGATATGGTGCGACTGGTCGATGGACGGTATAATGGTGGAGTTTGATGGAGCAACAGGCCCGCAGGCTTGGGAGAGGGGAAAGGACGCGATTTGGAAAGTCATCACTATCTTTGCACCCTTGTCGCAATGAGATACGCGGAAGCCGATTAATACCAATTGTACCTAATGTCTACAACAAAGAAGCTGCTCATACACTATTCAAGGAACATCGAAAAGGGCGAGAGACAAGTACATAGTTTTAAATTATAATATAAAGTTCGGATCAAATAATACTGGCCTTTGCGAAGTGTTCTTCATGGGAGGTGTATCGTCTAGCATCAAAAAACTACTTCTGGCTCGGTTTCTGTGCTCGCCGCTTGTGAGGTGCCTTAGAATTGTCATTCTGCTCGTCTGATTTGTGATTTGATTGTGATGAGCTCGGACCTGCCACCTGTTCTATCTTCCCATCCGCTTTACGTTTTTGTTTTGAATGCCCAGCCTTCTTGCTTGCAGAAATGTTCAAGCGGTCCTGGATGTTACTGTCAAACTGGGCCAATGCCAACTCCTCTAGCCTGACACGTTCCTCTTCTGCCGTCCACCATTTCAAAAAGTCGGCTTCTACCTGCAACGATTGTTCCTCCTCCTGGATCTCACGGAATGATCGGGTATCTTTAACAGGGGTTGCTAGTTGCTTCTGCGAGTCTTGAATGGCCACAAATGACATGCCAGTTACTGGAGTTGTTTTTGTGGGAGGTTGCACCGGAGGGAGTGACCAAGCTTTCCCACTGCAAGACAATTAGTTAGACCCTAACATAAAATTAACAAAACTCACCTTCCACTGGTAGAACGAATTTTCGGATCAGACTGGGATTGTACTTGCCACTTAGGGATAATCATAGGCCCCAACCCAGGAGGTTGGGTCGTGCTGGAAGAATTCTGGGGGAGTGAATAACTGCTGCTGCGAGAAACAAGCGTAGACAAGGTAGGTGTCGTCAACGGTGGTGGACAAGCACCAATTTGGTCGTTGATTCTCCGCGGTGAAGAAGAACCAGATTTAGAAGACGATTTTGGCATATACAAAACATCTCCACGTGAATGTGGCATCTGCACATCGACCATTGCTTTTGGTTGTTTTGGTGCATTCCGAGAGCCAATTGGACCTGGTGTGTCTGTAGAACTCTGGCTTTTAGTAGCTGCTTGAGCCTCGGCCATGATGGCCTTCATATCGACCCTAAAGACAACACATGACTAGAATAAAAAGAATATGAACAGAGTAAAGACGTACCGCGGAACAGACGTTGGCTTCCAAATAGGTGGGGAGGTGGGCGAAGTTACTACCAGAGCAGGTGGTCCTTTGGAAGAGGGGAGTTGGTCAGGAGACTCGGGCTCATCCATTGTAAAGATGTCACCAGGAGAAGATGGACGTCGGGTTTCGATGCCAAAACTGGTAGCTGCACTCGTATGCGCTGTAAAACAAGTCTTTTGTGGTACCTTCTTGACAGACGTCTGAGATAACTTAAATGCCGACGTTTCCTTTTTCAAGAGCCCTTTACTAGCGGTTCTGATGATTGCACCTGGTATATCTTGTCCTTCCAACCATGTTGCATGCCTCTTCAACATTTCGTTCAGCCCAACGTCTGACCTCGAAAATGGTGACTTCTCGAGCTGACGTGCCTTTGCGAATTTAGTTAGTTGTTTTACGAGGGCATAAGGAATCTCATCAAGCATGTGACCCTGAAGGAAAGCCTCCATGTTGATACAAATGTACTCTTGCATCCTGTCAATGAGGGGCTGAATATGATAGTATGTGGCGTCCGCAAGAATGTAGCATGCATTCTGTAAATTGCACTGAGACAAGATGACAGAAGCGCAAATAAGGATTAGGCGGTCCAGGAGCAACTCGTTCTGCAAGCGAGTAGCAGGTTAAACCTGAAACGCAGAAAGAAACGAGTACTAAAGTACTTACAGCTGCAGCCGCCACGTCGAACATGAACTGCAGCAAACCTTCACCGGAATCAATGAAGTCTAAAAGTTCCAGAGTTAGGAGCTGAGTTAATGATAAACGAAACAAACCGACCAAGGACGTCAAAAATATCTTTATCAGAACCACAGCACAAAAATGAAAACACGAAGCGCAAGATGTGCCAATTCATATGCATCATATTCAACCTTATTGTTCCATTTGCCTCCCACCTCTTTACGGTCCAGTCCTCCAGATCAAAGAAACTAGCAAAGAGAGAAGTACGACAACGCAGGACGAGAGAATGCGTATAGACCTCCTTATCTGCCAATTGGAGGATAACATCTGGCGCAAGCGGCGAATTGATCGGCAAGGGCGACTGTGCAGCATCGAATAATCGCAGCATGTCTTGCGCCATCGTTGGAACTAGCTCGCGTTTAACCGGGTGTTCCAAAGCTTCGAATAGGACGGGTAAATCCAGTAATCTTGCAAACGATTGTAATTCTGATTTGATTTGCCCGGGGTCAGCACCGATGTTCATTAGTTGTGTATGGATGACAGTGCTGACCCTCCGGTCCCAGAGTGCAATCAATTCATCCGAATATAGATATCGGAGAAGGATGAGAACAGCAAGTGGATGACATCCAGAAATCGAAAGGCATGTAATTTTGGAGACGCGAACTCCTGGTCCTGGCTTCGCAGGCATAAGCCTAATGGAAAGACTTGACTCGGGTTCAATGACGGGATGGCGACCGGAAAAAATACTCTCTAACACAAAACATCGAGCTGCAAGGATGACACGATGGGCCGGAAATACAACACCTGATTGAACGTGCACCGCAGTATCTGCATCGTGAGGAAGGCGTATGCTTTCGAATTGAACACGACCACCCCTTGCCTTACGCATCTCTCGTTCGCCAGACAGAATTCCAATCAAGTCCAGGACGCCTTCAATGTCACTTTCAATGTCTGCATCCTCTAATTCTTCATCAATCATAGACGAAGAAATGTCTCCTTTGGCTGACTGTCTAAACTCGTCATAAAAGTGAGAATATGGCTGAACGGTCTTCAAATCTTGCGCTATAGTATTGCCTATCACTTCAATTGGATTTGGTCGGTGATCGACGCGCAGCGCAGCCAAAGCTCCAGTGCTGTTTGTGCACACTCGCGTGATTCGCTGCAAGAACGAAATCCGCTCGTACTTGAAGGCCTTGTTTGACGAACTCTTGGTATTTCTCGTGCGCACGTAAACGTGTCCCGATTCGGTGCAGATGATCATGGAACCATCAGAACCGATGGAAACATCTTCGACAGCACTGAACTTCTTCCTCAGGGCCCATGCCTTTTGGGGCTTAAAAACGGGGCCCACAGGTTTAACATCTGGGATAGTACTGTCCGAACTTGAGTTGGCCGAAAATGTGAAAACTTCGCCATTAGAGGACAAAGCAGCGAATATTTCGTCACAACATGTCATTTTGACAATATGTGCATCTTTAATTGACTGCGGAGGTCGATAAGGTTGAATGTTCGTGGGGAACGAATGCATCGGAAAACTTTAGAGTATCATAAGTCAATTCATTCTGGTAGAAAGGTCTATCACAGCATACTTGATACGGAAGTGTCGGTCGCTCCAAATGCATTCGACTTGTCGAGTGGCAAGGAGCGCGGCAAGAACCGTTTCCTGATCGTACGTACATAAGCATCAGAGCAGGACAAACACACTGGCCACGAACACTCATGACAAGGTCAATGACAGCATTCGTGAACTTTGTTACGGGTCTTGGTAGCAACTGCACAGGTTGCGTAGTTTTATCATAGCCTATATCAAATGAATACAAGAAAAATCATTAAATGCAGCGACCCCTCACCAAGTTGACCTGTATTTGTTCCCCATGTAAAAACCGTGTCCCTCGTCCAACATGCCGAAGCATTTCTGCTCGCCGCGACTCCACGAACAAATTCCTTCTTCAACAGGCCAACAACCCTCTTTGGAATGTATTGTATTGGTTCTTCAGGACGATTTATGCTCGTGTTGGATACTTCGACGACATAGCCCAATTGTGAGAAGCGGTTGAGTCCCCAGGAGTAGACTTCACCAGACTTCGTAAGAGCAAGGGTGTGATCTTGACCAAGTGCAACCGAGATTATCGGAAGATTGAACGATGGGACCGGCTCAAAACTGTACTGGGTATGCCGGGCAGAACCAAGCCTTTGGAAACTTTAGGGAAGAAACGCGTTCGCAGTGTTCGCACACACCTTCCACCATTTCCGAAGCCGCACAATCTTAAATTGCTTTCAAAGTCGGAAGTGATGATCGCAGTATGCAGCTTTGACATTTGGATGTGTCTTACAGAAATTGGCGAAAATCGAATGGACAAAGTCATCTTAGTCAATGTCACAGGATCTTCCCTTGATTTGACACGGACATGTTCAGGGTAACTTCTATCATCTACGTCACCCACGCCAAGGGCAGCATTACTGTAGCAGAGTATATGAACCAATCAACTTTAAGAAAATGGAATGTCATACCGGTTGATACCCCAAGTGTATAATTCTGCGTTCGAGTCTCCTACAGCTGGTTTTGTTCCGTTGAGTGTAGAATTGTACAAGTCAAATGCTGTATAACCCTCCAAGTCCTTTAATGATGAATCTATGTCCGACCGCTGCAGCAACAGCAATCTATGATGAAACAGACGTCAATACACACAAGAAGACTGGATGTTCAAGAATCGAGACATACGCAACAGAAAAATTAGCAAAGTACAGCGCTCTATGTAATGGTGTCCAATGACTCTCTGTGTCCGGAAGGTTGACGTCGATCTGCGGATGTTTTAGAAGGGCACGAACATACTCGATGCTTTCCAGAGAAATGCAAGCAAGGTGGAGAGCTGTCCTTCCCAGCCAATCCTTTGAATTAACGTCGGATATGGAATTCTTCTGATTGAAACCTATGCCACCACTGCGATTCCATGACTTTCCTCTGCCAGGGGTATAACTCGATGCAAGACCGGGGAAGGCAGAGGTGGGTTGACCACGTTCGGCACTTCCATCGAGCAGGCGTTGAAATGCCTGCAAATTTCGAGTGTGAAAGTAGTCATGAAGCAAGTTCATGCAGCTGGCCAAGAATCAGACCAAACCCCAGAAGGAACTAGGAGTAAAGTTCCTTCAGGAGATGGGACAGTCCGAAAAAAAACCAAAAACGTCTAGAATAAAGGAGTGAAATTAAAGAAACAAAGTGGTTATTATTTAGGTGGGCAGAGGTAACGAATAGAATTCCCGAGCTGACACACGTGTTTAGGAAATGGATGAACCTGCCTCCTTATGATCATGCCAACGTGCCACAAATTCTCCTTCCCTTTCTCAAGAGGAAGAAACCACGATGGCCGTCCCTACTGAGTTCACTACTCTCAAAATCTCTGGAAAATATGAGTTGGTCAGGTTTTACTGGTTTTGGCGCTTTCCTCAACAAACCGTCTTCCTCCCAGAACAAAGCCTTGAGTTCAGATGCCTCGAAAATGGATGACGTTTGCACTTTGCGTAGGCTGGTTGAAGAGAAGGGCCATTGCTGTTGCCACTGTTAGACCCCTCATTAACACTGCAAGGGTAACAATGATATTGAATGCATCCTTTCAGGAGATCGAGGGAGGAACGGATGCTCTGGAAGGAATGAGAACATGAGGGTCCAACATTCGGGTCTGTCAACTTCAATTTCATATCCTGGTCAATTGAGCTGTGAAAGTCATAATATACATGTCATAACCCGGGGTGTCCTTTGAGGAAAAAGAAAGAACAGAGTGAACAAGCGATGATAAACTCGGAGCCAGCTTGTAGTTAACGAATTCGGTATTACCAACAAGCGCTTAGCCTCAAGTCCCAACTGATCCCCCAAATTATGGTGGTATCAAAATTTATTAAATGTTTTATACATTTTGAGGGGCTCAAAATATTTGACACATTGACAAGCAGCGACTGCGCAAATCATATTTCGCCAAGATGTTTCAGTCGTGGTGGAGCACGGCTTTATACTCTTGACACCCACAAAGCATGGAGAACAGTGCCGTGACATCTACTTCGTCGTCTGCACGACTACCATCCACCGACCCTTCGAATCACGGTTCATCTCAACAACGTCTCGAAGCAGATCCAGTACTTGAATTGAATGAGTTGTCTTCACAGGTCGTTGTGCCAGGATCCGAAAGGGATACATGGTTTTCCGTAGCATTGTCTAAGTTTTCGAGACAGCACCGCCTATTCAGAAGAATTGCCTTGTATATGAGGGGTCCTCGACCAACAGTTGATTTACCTCGTGGGTGATTCGCAAAATACTGAGCTCCAGCCTTACCCTAAATCGCTCTCATAGCACCACGGCCCATCCTTAACATAGACGTTCATATTGCTGGCAAACACGTCGTTGCGCCAATTGAATCTACTTTAATCAAGTCTACCCATCCCCTGACTTCCCCATTGCTATTCATTTTCTTAGCTGTAGCCTATATCGTCGGAATCGCCTTCTTCACTCGTTCTCAATGGTTTCTGACACCGGCAGACAATTTTATTGGATGCACATCCTCATTTTGGCTGGCGAACAATCAATGCGGGTTGAATGGGGAGGCTTGTGGTCCTTTTGATGACGAATTAATCGACTTCCGGTGCCCAGCCCAGTGTGTCAATGTCATTCTGCAGAATCCGAGGACAGTGGGGGACCTCCAAAGCGTATTTGTTCCCCTGATTGTAGGAGGAGGCGATCCAAATAAAACATATCGAGGGGACAGCTTTGTCTGTCCTGCAGCGATTCAAGCGTACTGTTTTTCTATATGATTATATTGAAATGTTACTGACTATATTTGATTCTTAAAGAGGCGTCATCTCAAGCAAAAACGGCGGCTGTGGCAGCTTACGGCTTACTTATAACTTTACAAACTTCTTCCCATACACCGCAAACGGCCTATCTTCAATTGGATTTCCGACCGTCTTCCCAGTTTCATTCCGGGTCGACGAATCAACAGTTTTGACGCATTGCAGCGACCTTCGCAACATAGCACTTGCTCTGAACATTCTTGTAACATGTGCGCTATTCGTCCTTTTGCGGCCAAAGCCAATTATTACTTTCTGGTGCCTAACATGTATTGGTTTCTGGCACGTCGCACTTTTTTCCCGACCTCGCGGTCCGCCACCCCGAATCGATATCGCATTTGGGGCTTTTTTACCAGTTCTCTTCATTGCATACGGCTTCTGGAGAATAGCTTTTCGATTTGTTCTGCCAGCATTTTCTAAAGCACCGCTTGAATCATGCTTTTTATATCTCAGCGGTTATTGGGTTGCTGTACTGAGTAACCTCACTTTCGATAAACTACCTCTATACCGCTTGACGGCGTCAGATATCAAGACACGGAGCGGGGCTGCAGAGACTCTCGCCATTGGTCTGGTGATCATATTAGTTTTGACTATCAACCAGTTGCGAGTGATTCGCAAAACTGGGTGGTTGTATTATTACCTTGGATGGTATGCTATGGGCGGTTTGGTGTTGTTGGTATTGGGACTCTTGCCAGGATTGACGCTCAGGCTGCATCATTATATCGTTGCCATGATGATTATTCCTGTGACAGCATTTCCGACTAGATTGTCAGCAATTTATCAAGGCCTTTTACTTGGCCTGTTTTTGAACGGTACTGCAGGCTTTGGTTTTGCTTCTATTTTGCAGAGCCCAGAAGATGTAAGTTGTTCACAAAAATAGTTTCAAATACACTAGTTTAATTTCTACTTAGTTACTGCAAGACGCCTCAATGGGAACAGTTTTACCTGTTTGGCTAACGAATTCGACAAATTACAATGCCTCTATCCCTTTCGCAAATCAGATCATTCACTGGGGTCCATTGATATCCGACTGGGATGGATTTGCACTTCTCGTCGATGACGTTGAACGATACATCGGACCAACTATGAATTTTTCTCTCGTATCCCTCAACGCCAGCATCCCGCATTTCTTTCGGCTTGCGGTGAGTTATATATAATTCATATCGTTGCGCAATGTTCATGACGACATATTTAGTATATCAGTCAGAGCACCACGAGTGACTTCACCAAAGCGGCTACATTATGGCCCAACGGAACATGGGTAGATCCCTTACCTGGTCCTTCGTAGACGAATACCAAGATCGATTTGACGAGTATAGAAAGTGCGATTTGATATCAGCTGGCTAAAGTTACCTACGATTCCCATTTTGGGTACTTTTGGCCACTGTTCCGGCACCTATAAACTGAAGCCCAAGTTTATTTCGACCTCTATCCCATCCATCTACCCCTCAGAACCGTTTGACTCACAAAAATGTACTGCACATCGAAAATACTGGACAATTTCAAACGTGTTCAGAAGCGACCCTCAAGATTCGTCTGCGTGATCTGTGGCACAGCCGACGGTAACTTCGTCATGGATCACAAAGCTATACTAGAACACGCAAGGGAACCAGGGCATGAACAAAGAGCGAAGGAGAAGGAGGACATAGAGTGGGATGCTTGGAATGCTGGTGCGCTGGCCTGGAAGGCTGTTGAGCAAGAATGGGGTGGTCGGGTAGATGTGCCACCGGAACTGAGTCTTGCACGATGGCTACCAGATGATGAGAAGGATTGGGAAGAAGCGGAGGCAGAAAAGAAAGTGTGGATATTAAAATGGATTGACGAGGTTGAAGGAGCTAGGCTGCAGACAAAGCGGAAATCTAATCAGAAGCGTCCACAGCAGTAGTGACGTGCATAGCCAGGAGTTATACTTTATCGGGGTTCCTTCGTTTTTCAACTCCACTCCCCTTCTTACTTTTATCCATGGTTTCCAGGAAATCGATTACTTTTTTTTTTCGTTGTCGTTTGTAGAGTAACTTTGTAGAGGATTGGCTGGCGCTAACACTGGCAAAAGAGTTCACCCTGTGGAGTTTGACAAAAATACCAAGTAGCGCCGTCCAAAAGATTATCCGGTCACGAAAATAAGTAAAAGGATCATGATAAGATACATATGAACAGCAAGTAGATGAGACACCGGAAGCCAAATCGCACCAACGAGGGTAGGAGCAACTCCCTCAACCCAAATCCCAACGACCTAGATTGTCGTCTTGGGGCGGCATTTCTTAGCTGGATCGGCACCAGTGTCGATAACGGCTAACTTGAAGCTTAAAAGCGATTTCGGTTAGGTTTGATCCTTATTTATTTATGTGAAGGCCAATAATTTTTTTTACGTGTCAAGAGATCTGTACACCGAGCCTGAGGCGGGACGGTAGAAAAGGTTGAATGGAGCAGGCTTTGATCCAGATGTTATTTCTGTGGTCTCATCAACGTCTGGATGCGTCCAACAGGAGACAAATCGTATACTACCTTGTGGAATTCCAGACATGAACATTTTCGTCATGGCATACACTAATATTGCTACAAAACTAAATGGTGATAGGAATAAAAATAGGAAGTGAAAAAATGGGGTATATGGAGTGTCCGCTTCAAGAGATTGGATCTTCAACACTTTCTTGCGCATCACTACAGTAAGTAGTGGGTAAATGCCAGCATAAACATCTACTGCTTGCTTAAGAAGGCCGTGTTCGTGAATCGCTGCGCTAGATAGTTTCTTGCACTGGAAGTCGTTTGTAAAGTTGCCATTGAGTACTACATGTAAGTTACATACCAACGCTGGCATTTACTTCTTCGCAAAGCTGTTGATGAGGAAGGGACACCTTATTGACAAATGGCTGTGTTGGTATAGTCATTGGCAGTAGATTGGGCCGGGGAGGGGCAAAAGTGAAGTGGATTAGAGGTGCCAGTGAAGAGCGAGACAATGAACGAGGTGAGGAAAGTGAATTATTTAACATTCTCTCCGCTGTAAATACAGTGGGATTTCCCGGGAGCAGTAGGAGCTCCAAGAGCGCTTAATTGATATTGATCTTGGCATTCTGCACTTGTATGAACAGGTGGGCGCAGAACAAAGGGCCCGTGTACGGATGTCTTCCTGGTAGGATGGCATAACGGGTCACCGAGTCGAAGTCTTTCC
>QDKV01004870.1_pt1 | contig 17326 bp, 23 predicted proteins | sample 1861101 | NCBI WGS metagenome assembly QDKV01 (sample SAMN04275158, study PRJNA302643) | Fungus metagenome, whole genome shotgun sequencing project. | isolation source: fruitbody | host: Mallocybe terrigena | place: Sweden | collected 2013 | reverse complement strand
CTCCTCATTTTCGGTAGTGTGAAGGCTCGAGTGACGGGAGCAGCTCGCAAGCCAGCAGATTACGTTTGGGGAGCAGTCAGCATGCTTATGGTCGGTGGAGTGGCTGCTGCCGCTGCTTTTGGGATTGTACGAGCGCTGGAATCGAGTTGAACGAACTTGTGATATTTTGGGTAGGACATTCGTTCATTATTTCTGCAAGATAATCTATCTACATATTCTATCACTACATATATGTGAAATTCGAGAGGAACGGGACTTACAGTACTGAGTCCTCATGAATTTTGAAGGATAGATCAGACAAGCACCAGCCACATGAACATTTCCACAGGTTCTTCGCCTCTTTTTAGCAAGAATGAAATGCTTGAACACCCTTGATGAATAAACCAAAATCCTGGGTAATTTCTGCGAGGTGCTGTCGATGACTTATCGTCTAGTTCTTCCACGAAGAAACGAGAAAAACGAGTTCCGTTTCCAATCAGATTCGTTATGAAGTAAGCACAATAATTGTTCTAATGTTCGGGAAAATAAGTAGAACAATGCGCTACGCTATTCGGACAGTCTATATAACGAGTCGGGAACCAAAAACATCCTGTGTAACCAGAAACGAGTATTGACTGACCTTGGCATAAAGAGACTCAACGACCTTTCCTACCTGCCCCATATGTATACTCTGTTTTTGTTTTTTTTTTAAAAAAAAAGCTGGGTTATGCAACAAACAAATATGGCACTAAAATGCTCACATCGACTTCGGGCTCGTCATAAACAAGAAGACATCCTCCTTGATCCAAAACACCATATAGCACTTTATCTAAAATCATCTGCGAAAGCTTGGCTTCCACAGCCTGACGCTCCTGACCCACCATCTCAGCAACATAGGAGATCTCGACGACGGAGTAAGGCTCGACAATTCGGAGCAGATTTTGTTCGAGGAGAGTGTCATGAAGGGCACTGAGACGAGACCGAATGGTAGCGTCGGAGGCGAGCTCTGCATAACTACGGAGTTTGAGATTTCAGGGGCCTTGTGAATACACAGGATAACGTACCGTGTTGATAGTCTTTTCAAAGTCGGCTAAATTTCTGTTCTGATGTGCGCGAGCGATAGCGCGCATGCTCTCCACATCTCGGAGATTAGCATACTTGAGTGCGAGTTTGATGATTGACATCTTCGGGCTAGGAAATTTAAAGGAGTCAGTCTGAAGACAGATCGATAAGATGATATAAAAAGTAGGAATCGTAGGTTCAACATAACTTTACATAAGAGCATGTATTTCAAGGCTCCGAGTGCCACTTATCACCATCACGACGGGCCTGACTCTGAGAACCATGAAGGTCACGCATAAATTCGGTTCTACATCTTGTCATCTACAATCATGGTAGAAGTTTATCTGCAACATGGAACGACGAATATTCCTTTTCTCTCTATTCCCAACACTGACGTTCAGAAACTGGCCATTCGCCCGTTCAAATGGCTGCGATTTGTTATGTTCTGTATATGTGGATCTCGCGGCGAGCTTCATGCTATGTCGGATGATTCTGTGGTCGACTACAACAGCACCACGTTGTCCAATGATATGAACCTCAAGGTAAAGTGTTTTTTATAAGATCGTCACAACCACAAGCCCCATTTTTAGAAGACCCCATCTTCGTGGACTACCACGGTCTAAATGATTGCATCACGACTTCTACGCTTACTCTACGCCGCCGTAATTTCAGAGACGAAATCCTGGATCGAGATGGACCATTCTGCGTTATCACAGGAATGGATGCAGTGAATTGTGATGCCGCACACCTCATATCCAAAAGCAAAGGCAACGAGGTAACATTCATGATCATAATATGACTTTTCAATGAAACTCTGTTCTAGTATATTCAGACGGTTCTCCGTGAGCGCTCTATTCGATATAGTTTTACGTCTCCCTCGCAGATTTCTGGGACTAATGCTATTGAAAATGGAGTGCTGTTGTCCAAGAACTTGCATTCAATGCTCGCCCAAGGATCTGTTGCGTTTATAAAGGTACGAGGATTTGGCAATCCATATTTCGGCACGTTTAACACACCACCTTTCTTAGACTCCAAATTTTGCATTGGGACCTGAACGGAACACATCACTCTTCAACACTTGAAGGCGCCTGCTGACTTTGACCCGAACCGTCTTTCGGCTCTTCTTGGGATGTCGATGCCTGCTCGTGTCCTCTTCGAGGTCGGGGCAAGCGTGGATATACTATTCCAGGGCAACGGAACTTCACCACCTTCAGACATCATCCTTGATTACATGTATGGTGTAGCTGCCTTCCAATGTTGGGGAGTAAAGGCCAGTCGCGAAGTGTTACAGAGGGTTTACGAATCTCACTACAAGCCTTTACATGCTCCCAACCTACATAGTGCTGACGATGGCACTGATGGTGGTGGTGGTGATAGCGATGATGGCGACGATCCTCGCGATCCTGACTATGAGCCCCACACATCGCGTGGGCATTATGCTTCCATAAGGAGAGGGGATGAGATGGCGAAAGCCATGGACAACCTAAATGCAGTTCTAACGTACTTGAAAGGAATTTCGCCGCAAGAGGCCGCTACAAGATGGGAGAAGCGAATGGAGCAGGAGGAGGAGATTGCCCGAAAAGCAAGTCGAAACAAAGTGAAGGAATGGATGAAAGCCGTGGAAGTCAGTGGTTTGTAAATAATAGTTTGTCAAGATACCCCAAGCTGAAAAGCCGTGGAAGTCAGTGGTTTGTAAATAATAGTTTGTCAAGATACCCCAAGCTGAAAACACATTCCATAAGATATGACCTCTCTGTCAGTTGAGATGCGAGACAGATAGACTTTATGGTTGTCATAAAGGCTCTCTGTCTCGCATCTTGAAGGCTCGGGTAGCAAACAGCATGATTCCCAATCTTCTGATTTCGAATGTAGAACAAGCTAATGCTCACGACAGTGCAATCAACCCAACTCATGTGACAACTTGCCCATATGCTATTTCAAATGCTCTTAGTTATTTTTTTTGCATAGGAGTCAAGTTTGTGTCTTGTATTATTGATGGGTTCCCTTCTTTATTCATTTTATCAATAAAACCTTCATTTCTATACTTGATAAATCCATGGTAAACTATAGTTTTTGTTGTCTTTTTCAACTTGAGTAAATGACAAACTTATCATTTCCTCATTTCCCTATTGCAAAAACCCTTCATAAATAGGAAATTTTGGCAAATCATAAAGGTAAATTCTGCCAGTTTCTTGAATTAAAAAGGTTAAGTTTTTTATACATTTTTTATTTTCCTCAACTTGTTGTGTAAGACATCTCAGTGTGTATCCTGTCTGGATAAGGAACAATTGCAGATGGCCATTTGTTGCCACTCAGATTCCAGTCGACGTTACCACTTTTGTAAACTGTGATGACAGCCGTGATCCAAAGTTAACCCCTTTGTGCTGAGCTTATTTACGGAATTTCTCCTCCAGTTTTATGCTGCCGTTTGGGAAGTCAATCATCATTGATGAACCTTCAAGTTACACTACTCCTACTCTACTACTGTCTGCAACGGCTGCTCAAGATTCAACATCAAGAATCGCCATGCGTCAATAAGCTCAAAGCATGTCGCGCGTCCTGTGCATTCCGAAATTCGTGTTCGCGTCCATGTGAAAAGTCGATAAAATGAGCGGATCCATTCTGCACAACGATGTTGGGAGCCCAAAGGTCTGCATGCAGAACTCCGTGTTCGTGAATGAGACAAAGCTATTCCAGTAGCTGATGGCTGTCCTGCGTTACATCTCGTTAGGTAGCATGACAGCACATTACCACTAAAATTTGATTTCTCCAACATTATGTGTGACTTAAACACCTTTTTCTGTGTTTTCTGTGTGTAATGATTCTTTTTTGTCTGAAGAACAAGGTACTCAGAAGGAAAAACTAAGGAGTCCAAGATTTGAAAAAGTGAGAAAAAGGCCTTAATTTTCTGATAAGGAAAAAAAAGGAGTAAAAGTGCCATTTTGGTGATGTAATCAAGAGGCTGCAGCTTCTTCTGCAGCACGTTGCTGTCGCCGTGCTTTTTTGGCAGCATTTGCTGATACTGCTTTTTGTTTCTTTGCCTCTGCACGTGCGGCCTGTACGATACACGTTATGGACCAAATTCACATTTTGATAGCATTACACCTACTTTCTCTGCCTCCTCATTCTGCTTTGCGTCTTGTTCAGCTTTTCTCTTTTCTTCTTCCACCTGTTCCTTCGTTTTCTGTGCGGACCCATTGACGAAACCACGCTTTTTAGCGTCGCGAGCTTCTTTCTCTTGTTGCTTAATTCGTTTGATGCGAGGGTCGAAACTATAAGACAATTAGACTTCAAGGCATTTTTGTAACCAATTTCGTATGACCTGAGAGCCATGTCAACCAAGTTGCGCAATTTGGCAATATCTTCCTTTTTTCTCCGGGTACGTTCGGATTTGTTCTTTTTTTCTGTGTATCGTTTGTCATCGCGACTAAAAAAATGGGGATAAAACCGTCACGAAAAAAAGTTTTCAGTAAGTGAACACTCACTTGTCACTACCTTCGTTGACCTCTTTGTCGTACCATTCGAAGCTTCTCCAGCTGTCGAAGTTGTACAAAAAGTCATAGAAGCCTTCTACCTCATCCTTTGTGGAGTCCGTATGACCGAGGGCAGGGACAGGTTGGACTTTAGAGAAACGAGCATAAAGATCGAAAACTGGTCCAAGGGACTTGAAGAAATCAAGGTTCTGTAAACTTTTTCAGAAAGAGTATCACGGCGATCATGAAATTGAGTGTACCTTTAAATCATTAGTCGTGGGTAGATTTTCCTCGAACTCTAAGAATACGGGGTCAACAGAATCAAATTGACGTCGCTTCTCAGTATTAGTGAGAACTTCGTGAGCTTTCTGAATGCACTTGAAAAAAGCATCGTCGTTCGTGTTTTGGTTGACGCCGGCAAGATAAAGAGAGTTCGACGTGGAGGATGTTGTTCCAGCCTTCTTGTCTGGGTGATGCTTAAGCACCTTTTTACGATCTGAAAGCGTGTTAATCAAGGTTTTGAGAATGACAAAGCCCCAACAGACATACGGGCTATCTTAATTTGCTCGGGTGTAGCCTTATAACGGAGGTGTGAAAGGCCAAGAACGGCATAATGATCTTGTTTCTGAAAGTAAACGTGAGGATACAACGACAGTTGACATTGTTCAGTATATACCTTCCATTCCTTGGGATCTAAACTGAGGAGTTCCTCCGTTTCTTCTTCATCTCCGACACCTAGATCATCTTCTCCAGATGCGTCGTCAGCGTGTAACTTGGCAACCCTTTCCCGTTCAGCAATAATGTGTTTGTCGAGCGAAGAAAACGAAGAAGTATGGTGCAAAGAAAGGCGAAGGTAATTCAAGTATGGTGGGCCAACAGGAAGAAGTGTACGATGACCAGCAGGATGAGGTTCTGGGATAACAACGTTCAGAACTTTCAACGAGCTCAAAAATTTAAGTAAAAGACGTACGCGATATTCGAGCAGAAGACGAGGTGCTGGGTGGGTTGTATCTGGTAGGAGTTGGAAGCGTTGTGATGGAAAGCACTTGTACAGTGGCCATGGTCGTAGTTATTTCTGAGGTTCAAGTTTTCAACGGAGAATTCAAAATTTGGCTTGGTCACATCCCCGAAAAAGTCATGTCACACATAGATTTCAGATTTGAGAACGACTGTAGACATATGGGCGAGGGACCTTGGAAGTAAGATACTCTGAAACTACATTTGTCTGCAAAAGTCTAGAGACTGTAGGGACTACTTAGTCGAGCGTAAAGCATGCCCTTTGTATGTGTTACAAAGGTTGTATCTTACACCCCGGCTTAATTGAGTCCCCTGCTTTGTTTTCGTTATAGCAAGTACCCCATTACAAGTCGGAAAAGGAGTTACCACATCAAGATGATCTTGGCGGTTGCTACAAAGGCTGGAAAGACGGAAGATTTGAAAAACTCAATTTAATACTTGAGCCACGTGACAATACATTATGATGTACTCCAACCATAGTAAAGTGGTAAGGTTTCATATAAGCCGCCTCTACAGTAATGTCACTCTACACCTACTGTGGCAATCCTGCATGGACTGGGGATTAATGTCGCACTCCTAGAGACTATCGATTTCGGCATCCAAGCACCCTGCCGAGATTTCCAGGCTCCTTCAAACCCCCGGTTTTTTCTACCTTGATCTTCAAGGAACAAATCCTGCGCGACAGGTCGTGTCGGTGGGAAGGACATTCTTGGAGACCTACTTCGACCAGCCTCTTGACGTCAAAATGCCTCTATATTCCATGGGTAAGGACGCATTATTCTGACAACGAGCGGCCTTAGTTGTATACCTGTTGGAACATTTTCTGGTGTTACTGAGAAACTTACGGGATTGTTATGAAGCGCTCAGGGCATTTTTCGCATCTATTCCTCAGTAATCGATCTCATAATTTTCAGGTTTCTCGGTCTGAGATGGACAAAAATTCCTATTTCTATCCAGGAGAACATTGAACCTTTCGATCGTTTTGTCTCCCTTTCGCAATAGCCTGTTTGTCCGATGCTCTCAACATTGATGAGGCCCATCGCCTCGAGCATAGCCATCGTAATGGCCAACCTACCAATACCACTCTCGTCTTCCGCTACCGGAAAATTCGGATGCTCGTTATGTCGGCCACAACAAGCATACTGACATCGGCTCCTTGACACTACTCTTTACCGACCAGTGGACCTGCAGGTAGTGACCCCCGAGATGAAAGAGTGGGTTTTCAACCTCGAGCCAATCACGCCATCGTCAACGTTGGAGACTCTTTACGCTTTTTCTCTTGGAAACGCTTGTGCTCGTCCCCGTGATTCCAGTTCATGGTGCTTGCCAGGAAGAGCATTGCCTACCACTCTTGCGCCCCTAGAACGAGGTGAAATTTGAGGCAGACAGAAGGTGTCAGCGAAGAAGTGGCATGATAATAAGTATGCGATGCTTGTGGAACCTCATGAGAAGCAGGAGATGAACAAGCTGCTCATGGGATATCATGGGGTTCATCTACCTGACTTGTTTTTCAAGATCGTTTATTGTCATCACCTGAAACAAATTGTGTTGCCTGATAGTTACTAGTTAGGACGTAGTTATCGAAACCAACCCATCTATAGTTTAGCATTCTTCACTTGTTTCCGAGCTCTAATTGCCCGCCCGACGCGACTAACACTGTCTCGGCCTAATTTTTCACTTATCCACCACCCAATATCCACCACCTGGTTCAAATCAACAGTGTTTCCGACAGATCCCAATACATGGTATCCAGAATCTTCCAATGCATAGAGAACATCCTCCGTTGCAACGTTTCCTGTTGCCCCAGGCGAATATGGGCAGCCACCAAGTCCACCTACAGAACAGTCGATAGTGCGCACACCGTGCTGAAGTGAGGTCAGGACGTTTGCCACTCCCGTTCCGTATGTATCATGGAACTAGACGGCCGTCAAGAGCTTGTGTTTGCACAATAGATAAGATACCTACATGCCCCTGCAGCCACCGTAAGTAAGGATTAATACAAGGGCAATGCCAAAACTGACCGCGAGGTTCTCTACCGGAACCGATTTCTTGACTTCTTCAAGCATCTCTCCAACTTCACGAGGTCTCCCTTGACCAACTGTATCACCCAGACTGACCTCATAGCATCCCATCTCCATGAGCTCCTTCGCGATATCTCTCACGCGCTTGTAATCCGTCCTTCCAGAATACGGGCAAGCGATCACAACACTCACGTACCCTCTGACTCTCAATCCCCGATCTAGCGCTGAGCGAGTCACCTTCGAGAGTTTTTCCAATGATTCTGTAACTGTACAGTTAAGATTTGCACGCGTGAAAGCGTCCGTGGCAGCAGTGAAGATTGCAACTTCGTCTGTCAATGGGGGATTTGAAGGAATTTCCCCTAATAATGCAAAAAGGTCATTCAAGCCCTTCTGGTTTGGTACAAGGACAGGGTAGCGAACACTCGGAAGGCGGTCAATTCGCCTTAGGACATCCGCGGTACCTGCCATCTAGGCAGCCAGAGAATCCCATAAGGTCCTTGCTTTTAAATAACTGGAAGGCGTACCTGTGGTACCCATTTGGGACTCACAAAACTACCTGCTTCAACGTTGATTATCCCGGCTCGAGTCAACCGATTAATAAGTTCAACTTTGAGTTCTACAGGAATAATCCCCCCTTTCTCATTTTGCAGTCCATCTCTAGGACTCACTTCCACGATGTTGACTGCGTTCTTAATTTTGTGATGAGAGTACATTCGCCTCGTCACAGTAGACATGGTCGTAAATATACTGGGTCTGATAGTAGACATTGAAAGCGGGTGTCGTGAACAAAGCTCGCCTCGGCGTGACCATCAGTTCGTATAATGATCTAAATTTATTATATAACCTCCGACGAGCCTGCGTCCAAAATAAATTCTTTATTCCTAGTACAAAGCAAGAAATAGTGATGAGCACGATAAATATACGTGTAGACTGCATTAACTAGACAAATGTAACGCCCACAACCTTAGATCCATCCTATCCTCCAGAGCATAACATCGAAACCAAGACCACAAAATTGTCGCGTAAATCCCATCCAATTAAGATTTCTTAGCTTCTTCAACCCCACCTGATTTGTTGCTACTGAGTCTCGCACTCGCCATCTTGCTTGTAAGCTCATCGTGAACTGATGCTGAGGCGCCTTCACTCTTCTTCCCCCCAGCTCCAACTTGATAGGTAATATTGACATGCTAAAACGGAATTGATTCAGGAACTAACGACAATAACTGTTAATATGCACACCTCGAGATTTTCCTAGACAAAAACATTAGGTTCCAATCAGGTTGATGTGTTATCGTAAAAGTAGCATACCTTCTCTGACTCCTCCTTGTACTCGTTCAGTTTCTCCCTCATCCGAGCTGCGCCGCTGTCCGAATGTACGAGGGTTGCCATACGATTAACGGCCCTTATGGTTGAAGTAGCCTTTCGCCCTGTAGTAAAGTCAACAAGTCTGTCCATGATCACTTTAAATACGACGTACAGAGTTTCTTGGCATTGAACGCCTTCTTCACATTAGGCAAGAGGTCCGCAGGACCACCATCAGAACGAGTAGGGTCGGGAACAAAGTGAGGTTCTTCATCGGCTAACCACTAATGACAAAGATAGATAGATTCTACTCAATCAGTCAGTCAGAACAATGAATAGAACAAACCTTATGTTGAAGTGCTTCGCCAGCAGTTGGCCGTTCAGTAGGCTTGAGAGTAAGGCAGGTCTTCACAAAGTCTTTGGCTGTCTTCGAAACATTCTGCCAATATTCCGCAGGTTCAAACCGGTAATCTCCTGCAATAATAGCCTCCATTTCTTGTTGTTGGGTATCACGATCGAACGGAGTGTAACCGGCCAGCAAGAAGTAAGTGATAACGCCCATAGCCCAAACGTCGACGGGTTTGCCATGTCCGGCTACAGGTGGGGTAAGGGAAGATGACGATGTAAACAGCAAATACTAACTCTTCAAAAAAATCTCCGGCGCCATGTACTGCCCAAAAATCAGCATTATCTTTAACAATCTGTAGTTGAAAAACTCACGCCTGGAGTTCCACAAATTTCCGTCAGGTAGTTCAGCTTTTCCTCTTCCATGACCCTACTCAGACCGAAATCTGCAATCATAATATCCGCATCCTCGGCTTGAGTACGAAAGAGCAAATTCTCGGGCTTGAGATCTGAAACCAAAGTCACGTTACTTCCCGCAGATCACCGTTTTCATACTCACCGCGGTGAACGATACCGCAATCGTGGATGTATTTGACTCCCTTGAAAATTGTGCGGACAAGTGCAGCAGCATCACTAAACAATGTTAGTGTTAAGTGGGAGTATGATGATGAATACATACGCTTCATAGTAGTTTCCCTTGGCACATATGCGATCAAACAACTCGCCGCCGGTACAGAGATCGAAGCAGAGATAAAGATTGTGGGCAGTCTGATTTATCATGAAGGCATAGTCTCAGTTAGGGAATCGATGCTACATACCTCGAAGTAATCATGTAACGTCACGATATTACTATGACCACTCGAGACACGCTTGAGAACCGCAATTTCATTCCGAACCTAACACAATGAGCGTTATCAATAAAAAAAATATATGATGGAGTCGCCGCAAGAGGGACTTACCATATGTTCCCGACCCTCCATGAGGCGCTTGTTGATAACCTTGCAAGCATAATACTTTCCTGTCTGGATGTGAACCGCCTCCTTCACAATGGCATAGGTACCGCTGCCCAGAGTTTTTCCTGTTCGATACTGAGGTATATTTGAGATGATTTGACCTTAAGATTGAACGAAGAATGACAGACCTGGCAAGGAACTGTGGATGGCATTTCTGACTTTGAACGAGGAGGAAGAGGAGGCGGTTGCTGCACAAATGAGTTGTTCGTTTATTATCGACACAGCCACTCCGACATAAGACAGACTCACCTGTGTTGTTGTTGTTGTGGTTTCGTATATAGGTGTCTCGTAGTCGGTCTCAGTCCTTTCCGTCGTGGCACCAGCGACAGCAGCAACAGAACCTTTTGCATTCTGTTGCACCTCCGCTTGCGTCGTTGATTCGTCCTTTACGCTCTCTTTCGTATGTGGTCCGTTAAATGGAGCCTTGAACGCCGACTTGATGTCCACACGTGAAAACCTTTTGAGACCACGGTCCGACGACGATGACCCTGGTCTGCTTTGACTCGAACCCATAATGGTCAACCGTATTGGTTCGGGGAGGGAGTAGTCGCTTGAGAAACGGTTGGCTTAAATGACTGAGTCCAAGGTCAGGAATGCCATGCACCTCACATTACGTTAATCCTTATATGGCTTACACTGCCACTCAACAGTAACGCGCTTTGCTGCAAACTCCTCCGTGTCTTTGCATCATGCTTGTCCGCTGCGGCTCCGTTCTTAGAATTTCTTTTGACCCTTATTCTGATTTTTTGAGTGGAACCACTCCATCTAATGCACAAAATTCCGACCATAATATACCACATTTTGGCCAGTCAGCACAAACTCTGTTCGTCAGCATCATGGCAGTAAAGGGAACGGTACCGGCCTCTCCTATTTTATTGGCTTTAGAGGCGCATTGTAAACAAAGGTACTCAGTGTCATTAGCATGCATGATCAGTCATCATGACACGAAAGTACTCTAACAGCTTTCTGATTTTGCGTGCAGCCAGCCCATTTATGAACAAGGCCGTACAGCAAGTCTACTTGAATCTTCGCAAATCGCAACAGAAAGAGTATTGTTTTGACTGAAAATTATACAATGCTCCTTACGTAATACAGTATTCTAGAAGCACGGCTGAATGACAAAATATCTATTGAATATTCCAGTCTATCTATGTTCAAACTCAACATAACGTTCTGACCATGTGAAGCTCGATAATTTTGTCTGAATTTTCATGATTTATTATTGGGGAAATTGCACAAATTAAATCAAGGACGCACATAATAGTACCATGTATCATCATCATGGAACTCAGGCAATGCAGATGATGATCCTCTCAAGGGAGCTAGGATGCGCTATGCATCGTTTGGAAGTCAACAAAATATGTCGCAAATGAACAAAGGCATGAAATTACATACATGAGGAACAACGGAATGTTTTTTGCGTAACCTAAGCCTGGTCTTTCTGAGGAGCTCGTCTAGCCCCTGATTCCTGAGGAACTCGAAGAAGGGCTTCGAATTTTCGTAGAGTACTTCCGCAGCACCCATGCTGGCAAGAAGCAAGGCCTGAATATCCATTCTGCTGACTGGTAAAATGTCCTTCAAATTGACCTTCACGGTGTTTCATTGAACCTTTCTTTGAAAAGTCAAATTGAATCGCACCATCTCCTTTTCAATTACTCGTAGAGCGAGACGTTTCATGACGTCACCATCCGCCGTAGTCGCACTTCCTGCATTTTGGAATATAGCCCAATTCATGAAATACCCGACTATTGCGGCACTCCTACTGCCTTCTAGAAGAGGACCCCACAAGGTTAGAACGTCACGGAGTCCAACGTAGTTTGCATCCAGAATGTTGGAAACATCAATGCGGTCAAATTTGATCGATGAAGGCAGTTTGAATTCCGATAATAAATTTTCATGGATGACCCGCGGGAGTTGACACGCATGCACAGACAGTATGGTGAAAGAGGACGAAAATGTCCGGAGGCGACTCGTAAATGTACGAAGTTCTTCGCGTAGGAAAAAGTAGAGACAGCCATAGATGTCCTCTGGATGGGCGCCATGTGCTTTACCTGTAGCAATGATGGCAGGGATGCTGCGATACAATAGTCAGAATGTGTGATAAGTTGTGTAAAGGGGAACGGAAAGACTTACTCCCAGCCTGCAAGTGGGTCTGCATAATCCGTTTGCAACCATTTACCTTCGAGTGAGAAAAGAGAAGGATTCGGGCAATTGAAATGGGCGTTGAGTGCACCAAAGGGGAGGACAATCCCAAAGCGACGAAACTGTTGGAATGCGACTCGATGAGAAGGCTTCAACGATGCATACATCCTGTCTCTATAATCACGCCTAGATGGGGCAGTCCTAACACGGTCGTATTCGTTTTGAATGTCCCCAATCGAAAATGAGGACGAAATGAAATGCAAGAAGTATTTGGCCACGTCTCCCGGAAAGATGGTTGATAATGTAGAACGTCGACCGAGAGGAATCGGGAATTTATTCTCTCGCACTCGTTGAAGAAATGACCCAAGAACGACAGACGTTTGAAAATGGTGTTCCCCAGGTATGAACGCCGAGTACCAAAAATGAAGGGCAATATCGGCGGCCAAAGTTTCATCGGAGACATTTCCCAAGATAAGAAGTAAGACAACGTTGCGACAGAAGATGACCGGATTGAAGTCATTGATTAATATATTTAGATGGCCCGAATAGTCCGAAGGGAGACCATTGAAACTGCGTAGTACATTGCGAAGATCACCAGAGGCTATCGAGGACCTTGTTATGACGCTAGATGGCCAAGTTTCAGAGAACTACATACGCACCAATAAACGCAAGGGAAAAATCTTTCTTTGCGTCGTTTTCATTGCGAGCCAAGTTAATTACATCCACTGCAGGTGTATTTCCCCACCTTTGTTGTGATCATCGTCGGCTCATAATTCGAAAGCAAAAAAATGAGCTGACGACGTACAATGACATGCCCATTGATAATTCCTCGTTCCGTAGGCGCAGGAATTCCTCCAAATCTGTCTGGGGTCCATTTGTGATAAACGACGGGGGACGACGCTCCCTAATCCAGATAGGTTCCCAATTCGCAGACCTCATGGGGTTCTTGCAGTCTGGAAATATATACGAATTTGTTAATGGTCAAAAGAAATCGACATGTGCGTAAAGGTCGTTTTACCTGGCTTATGCCGCTTCCAGTGGGTGTTTTGGCATTCCTAGTCAACCGTTCAGTGATACACGCAAAGGACACAATCGTTTATTCCTTACCTTGGAACAATATGAAACGAGCTTGCATGCACTGCAAGCCATTGTCCCTAGATTCTCGCAAGCAGTGTACTTGTCAGCTTGAACATTGGCACATGGTAAAGCGGTGGGAGGTGCATGTCGTGGATGTAAGGACTGTTCCATCATGTTTTTGAATAAAGCCTGGTGCTGAGCTGGTCCATAATTGTCGTCATCTTCGGGGGATTGAAACCCTTTGCTCTCTGTTGCTGGGTCAGGAGGCAGAGCCTTGAGATTTGGGCTTTGAATAGATTGATCGCGTTCGAAAGAACGCGTGGCTTCTGCCCGTATCTTATCAATGAGAGCGGGAGTCATATGCATAGTAGAGAACAGTGAAGTGACTTCGTCCATCGTAATAAAGAGAGGACGTTGTAGATGGAGTGCGGTGGGGACTTAAATACGTATTTCTGCATTGGGCGCCTGCAGGTAATCACGATTCACGATGGCTTCTAATTCTCGAAACGTTGAAGTGAAGGGTCACAAAACCGAAGAATTGACTCTATAATAGAGTAATACCCGTGAATCTGCTTCACGAATACGAAGCGTGAGAGGATTACCTGTAATTTTAAGCGCCCGTATTTCCAGACAAGGCTAGAGTCCACCCAAAATAATATTAAGGTAACAATTTATGCGCCACCGTGAACATGGAAGAGCGATTGATTCTGGTTTAGTCTTTGGAGTATAGCTTTCGAGTACATCCGTCCATCCGCACTATGTCAAGAAGTTAGAATTGGATATTTGGACTATTGAATTGAATCGCACACAAGACCGATAGTATTGAATACCTGCCAATTCTCTACACCAGCAAGCCCCGGTCTGGTTTGGAGATCAATACACGGGTTTGAAGTCTGAGGGAAGAGACGAGCGGAAAGGAGCTGTACATTTGTTCACTGCCGCGTTGTAAACTCAAATCTGCGGGTGATTGCGACGCGTCAGCGATTTTTCTCACACCCCGAGTCGGTCCCTGACGCGTAATTTCCAGATAATAATGTCCTCCATCTCTGAGCTCCTCAAACAAGCCCAGGAGAATCCTAACCAAGCGGAAAAGATATATAAACGGATTCTATCAAGCACATCTGGTATACTTGGTTGTCCTTTTTTTGGCGTTCATTGATTGTTTTTCTTGTACTAGCAACATCCAGGGATGCGCGGGACCTTGACCAAAGTCAGAATCTACGTGATCAGGAGGTAGCGTTAGTAAAACTCGGAGAACTATATCGCGATCAAAAGTGTGCACCCTACCTGCTTTAAAACCTTTCGAAATCAATTTGGGTTCATAGGAATGCCCAGGGACTTGCAGATGTCATCACGCAGTCGAGAGCGTTTATGTCTTCGACAGCGAAAGCAAAGACAGCGAAATTGAGTCCGTTATTTTGTATACGATCCCCCGATGATGTCCTGACTGTTATTCTACCAGTTCGAACACTTCTGGACTTTTTCAACTCCATTCCGGGAAGTCAAGAAGTGCAGATGAAGACACTTACGGACAATATCAGCTGGGCGAAGAATGAGAAGAGGATTTTCTTGAAACATAGTCTTGAAACGCGGCTCGTCGGACTGTACATCCTCCCTCCTGCTATTTATTCTAATCGACGATGCTGATATTACTTCCTTTCTAGTCAACTTGAATCACAGGAATATACAGCGGCTTTATCCCTCATCGATAATCTTCTCACCGAACTTAAACGATTAGACGACAAAATGATTTTGACCGAAGTTCATCTTCTAGAAAGTAGGGTTTATCGCGGAATTGGTAACCTTCCAAAAGCAAAGGTCGGTTTTGGCAGACCCACTTATTTGTCCATTGCACAAAAATAGGCCGCACTCACATCCTCAAGGACAGCCGCAAATTCGATATCGCCTCCGACGCTACCATTCGGTCTCATCTCAATGCCCTTTATGACACCCTCCTCGAACAAAATCTGCTCCGAATTGTCGAGCCTTACTCCGCCGTCGAGATGATTTTAGATAAAGTGTTATATGGAGTTTTGGATCAAGGCCGAGGATGTCTAATTGTTTATGACGAGTAGGGCTGGGTTTTTTTCCTTTGGGCTGTTGTTATAAACGTGTTTTTGTTCCCGGCCTCCTGGTCATGTGTGTTACTTGAGTTCTAAACTGTTTTTTATGACATCATTGAATAATTGTTTTTCCAAAAAAACGTTGTTAAAAACACGTTTAAAACATAAATTTTTGTGGGATACTGTGTAGAACTCAAAGGAACTGTTCTATTTCCCATTTACCAGGTTCTCCAATTGGTTTGGAAGTTTGAGATTCGGAATTTATGTTGACAGCTACCCCTGGTCCCTGGGAATCAACATTAGTAATCAATGCAACGAGTTTGCAGTTGTCAAGCTTGATGAAATTCCCAACTTCAAATCAGGTAGACAAGCAGGTTGTAAGCTTGTTGTGTTAGAAATTTTTGCACCAACAGCATCAAGAAGGTGAGCAAGAGTGACATATTCATTGGATGTGATGAATTTCTCAATGAGAGTCAGTAACTCTGCCCCAGGGGTCAGATGCAGAGAGCATTGAAGAAAATTTACCAGTGGAATAGTTCAAGTGGTATCCTTAGCCCTAGACTACTATATAAGGTTTATCACAGTAAAACACAGAGGGTTTGGAAACTCCCAATGTTTTAAATGTTTAATACTTGTTAAAAACATGTGATAAACTTGACTGTTTACAGCGGTTTGCAGAAAGCTTGGCGGTCAATGGGATCAGCCGCGTTTAGTAAACAAATAAAAACAGACCATAGATTAGGGTTTATTGTGACTAGGAAGGAATATGAGGGAAGATACAAGGCAATGCAACCCTGTTCTTGTGAAGCTGAATACAATGTAACTCACCATGACAATAAGGAAAGGAAAATTGAACACCTTAGATTCAGCCCAAGGCCCAAAACTCTTTCAGAGAACTCGGAAAGTGATCATTGCGATGGGATTCAAAATCAGTGAGAATTTTTATATTGAGGAGGTAGTCAAGCTAGTTAACCCTAGTTTATGGTCTATTTTCATTTGTTTATGAAATGCGACTGACTGCCAAGCTTTCTGCAAATGGCTGTAAAACATCCGACTAAAAAACCCAGCACTAATGACGAGCCCGAAGTCGATGTGGGCATTTTTTCCAGTGCCATATTTGTTTGTTGCATAACTCAGCTTTTTTCTTAAAAAAAAACAGAGTACATATTGTCCGGCAATTGAGACGTTGGGGCAGGTAAGGAAGGTCGCTAAGTCTCTTTATGCCAAGGTCAGTCAATACTCGTTTCTGTATGTGGTTACACAAGATGTTTTTGGTTCCTGACTCGTTTATATACTGTCCGAATAGCGTAGCGCATTGTTTCTCTGAACATTAGAATAATTATTGTGGCTACTTCATAAATCTGATCCGAAACGAAACTTGCTTTTCTCGTTTCTTTGTGGAAGATATCGAAAACAATCATAAGTCATCGACAGCACCTCACAAAAATTACCCAGGATTTTGGTTTATTCATCAAGGGCGTTCAGGTAAAGACCATTGAATCACCGAGAACAGAGCGCCAGCATTTCATTCTTGCTAAAAAGAACCTGTGGAAATGTTCATGAAGCTGGTGCTTGTCTGATCTATCCCTCAAAATTCATAAGGATTCAGTACTGTAAGTCTCGTCCCTCTCGAATTTCACATATATATGTAGATAGATAATCTTGCAGAAATCCTACCCAAACTATCACGATTCCAGAGCTCGTACAATCCCAAAAGCAGCGGCAGCAGCCACTCCACCGACCATAAGCATGCTAACTGCTCCCCAAACGTAATCTGCTGGCTTGCGAGCTGCTCCCGTCACTCGAGCCTTCACACTACCGAAAATGAGGAG
>QDKV01004871.1_pt1 | contig 17355 bp, 19 predicted proteins | sample 1861101 | NCBI WGS metagenome assembly QDKV01 (sample SAMN04275158, study PRJNA302643) | Fungus metagenome, whole genome shotgun sequencing project. | isolation source: fruitbody | host: Mallocybe terrigena | place: Sweden | collected 2013 | reverse complement strand
AAAAGGTCTTTCAGTTATGGAACTGATCACGTTTTTTGGCCGGGGAGGAAAGGTTTTCAAAAGATCTGGAGCATGGAGAAGCACTGGAAGAATTCCGGCATCTTTGGGTTACCTCAGTGGTTGGTTCAGCCCTATTTACCTCTTATGCAGGCCTTGGGTGAGCTTAGGGCTTTCCTGACGAACGGCGTTCTTTTTTATGTCTTGTGGTCTGACATAAAAGACGGAATTTACTACTACTCGCACGTAACAGAATTTCGACCATTGCACTTGTTCAGGTGAGTCAGTTGTCGCATTATTGGAACTTATTTACTATTTAGTTGTCAGTTGGAATAGTGAAAGACCCAACGACATTAAGGTCATGGGCGGATTCAATGCATCGGTGGGCGAAGAACCCTACGTCAGTCCAGCAGATCTCGACAACGACCTCCACAATTTCGTTTTGAATGTTGTAGCTTCCCTTATAACACAGGAGGAGTCGCGTGGAATTAAGATTTCAGGGCTGAAGGTTTTCGCTAGGCTGGACATTGCAGTATACAGGAGGGTGGATGACGGTAAATTGACCTACATGGTAAACGAGGTAACTAGGGGTCACGCTGCGTCTTTGTTTATCCCTGAAGGCATTCCTCGTGCCTCGGAGAGGTTCATAGAAGCAATGGCCGACACTCTGATCTCCTACACCCAGCTCACGAAAGAGCGTTGAATTATCTCTGACATTGTATACTATCATTTATCAAATATGAAAGCCAAATATTTTTGGAGAAAAATTATATGTCTGTGTAGGTACATGCTAGAACTACCCACACACGAATTTTCTAAGCAATTGGCGGTCCCGCTTTTGAGCAATTTGAGATGCAAGAATGCGTCTGTAATGTACGGCCTGAGAAATATATATGGAAACGCCTCAAGGATCTTTGTTTTTTCCTGAATTTTTATATGGAACAGGGACAGGATGATACATTGCCCCTTAGAATAGTTCAAGTGCCCCCACAATATATTTTAGTGCCGCCGATATGTATTTAAGTGCCACAACATCTATTCCATGGTCACGAAGAATTATTTTAGTGCACAAAAGCTTACTTTAATGCCGTGAACATTTTGACTGCGCGAATATTTATTTTCCTTTCCGCGGCCAATTATTTCTGAGGGGCCGTATGATATGTATGAGGGGCCGCACTGGACAAAATTAAAACTCATCCACATTGACACAAAGTATGGAAAATAAAGCAATAAAAACATTAATATGCTAAATTTGGTTGTATGCAAAAACTTATGATGGTGCAAAAACTCTTAGCAGTGCAAAAACTCTTGGTGATATCAAAAACTCTTAATACTCAAATTTGTATGTGGATTACATCCGGGCGTACATTAACGTTTATACTATGTGTCACAATGTAACGGTTTTTTTCGATTTCCAGACAAAAATACTATGCTTTTGCCTCCGGAATTATTCGGGAATCTAAGCTTGAGTACTATTATATTACCTTCCAAATTTTGTAGTACATGAACCATTTCTTCTGTTACAATTTGCTATCCGGTGAGGAGTAAACAGGTGTAATTGAAAAAATCAGTTCCACTTCTAGTTGTGCTGCCCCACAATTCTTAAAAATATTCAAGTATGTTTTCATTGTTCTAATTAACACTGTCTACTTCTCTTTTTTGCTACCCGGGATGTGGTTTTTGTAGAGATAGCAGATGGAGGCAAAGCGTGACAGAAGACACCATTTTCAATCTCCGCTTCACAACGTCTTCGTTGATAGGATGCGCGAGCCTGTCAGCCGATCCTGCACAAGGAATTAAAATACTTAGGCAAGTTCGTGCTGGCAACAAGAATGTTGCTCATGCCAGCAGATTATTCTTTTTCGCCACCGTTGCCATATTCATAGTATAATCTACCATCACCACAATCTGGTCTCCCTCAGGCTGGCCCATCCAATTCAACACAAAACATTAATTATTCAACTATACTATATATTTACGTACTCGTCGTATCTACATATTCTACTTTGTCTCGACGTTTGTGTTGCCGCATTTGCCTTGCTGCACAGCCTGCACTTGCCGAATCGGTATATGTGACAATCCATGACAAACACATCCCAGACGACCGATTCAGATTCTCTACAGAAACTGCATCCCGGGTGATAAAAAAAATTAGTATATTGTGTTATTTAGTTTTAAAAAAATACACTTGAATATTTTCAAGAATTGTGGGCCAGTGGAACTGGCAGTAGAACTGAACATTTTTCATTACACCTGTTTTCCCCTCACCGGATAGCAAACTGCAACAGAAAAAATAATTCACGTACTACAAAATTTGGACAGGCAATATAATAGTACTCAAGCTCAAATTCCCGAGTAATTCCGGAGGCAAAAGCGCAGTACTTTTGTCTGGAAACCGAAAAAACCGCTTGGATGTAAGTCATGTGAGTATCTCGGTCAGATGACCTTTTTGCTTGGTTCGTCTTTTTGCTTGTAACTAGCTCACAGGCCCGCGCTAGTCGTGTATCGACTAGAGCACCAGCTAGCGAATTCTTCTAATAATACTGGACCTACCTTTTCCTAAACGTGGCTCAAAACTGCCGTTGCCGCCTGGCAAGCTACTGTCTATCGGGCGTGAAGGCCTCTGAGCTTCAAGGTAAATCGACTTTTTACTGCCCTATTCCCCAGTCAGAAATCCCCGGGCATCAGGAATATGCTGACACCAGCCCTCCACAAACCCTTTAGTCTCAGGATTATTGCTGATTGAATTTATTTCGTAGGAAAACGAGCCCTCCTTCCCCAACTTTTTAGGCAACGTCTAGGTAAATCGCTTTTTAACCGCCCCTCCCCGTTCCCCTGTCAGAAATCCCTGGGCATCAGGAATACGCCGACACCAGCCCTTCACAAACCCTTTAATCTCAGGGCTGTTGCTGATTGCATTTATTTCGTAGGAAAACTAGCCCTCCTTCCCCAACTTTTTAGGCCACCTCCCTCCTCCTCCATGAAGACACGGAGAAGTGCGTAGCACATTCTGATCCAAACCCTTGGCTCATAGGTTTTTAGAGAGCTATCGGGAATCAGTTCTTGACACTGGAGAGCCTGATAGTTTTGGGTCCGATATGGAGGGTGTGGTATCATCTGACGATGACTTACTAACGCAAACGAAGGCACAAAGTTCGTACATTTCGTCCAACAAGGTCCCCTTCAACCAGTCTCATTCCTGTTGGCGGTATTGCCAGGGGTCCTACTCTTCCCCCCCTCCGATGGCGAAGAGCTACGTGCCGAACCCTCCGTAGATCCTTCCCTGCGCAGCTGTTCCATTCTCCTCTCTATTGCTTTAATGGGACTCTGTCATCGCTTTATTATTGTCATATTCATGGTAAAAAATCTGACTCAACGGTTTTGAATTTCTTTCCTTCATCTTCTTTTCGGTCAAGCTAGTGTTAGCTTCACTCATCTTCTTTTCCTTGAATAACCTTCTTTCCACCGGCTCTTCCGCCCCATCACTGTCGTACATATCCGTCCTTCCTTCAAGTTTATTGCACGACTGCGCTGGCTGCTTTCCTGCCTTGTGCAAAGCATGATCTGACTGTGCTAGTAGTAATTTAACCTTTGGTAACACCTCGTGTCCTTCAACATTTATTTTGGTTCCCATTGTACCGATAAGAATTAATCAATTGGGGTGCATGGCTATTGTAAGGTGGTTATAGCTTATATGTTGCATATAAAATTAGCCTTTTTTCATTTTCTACCCTAGCTGGTGTATTTAAATTTTCATAGCCTTCGCGAACAGGGCACCAAAGAGGAGGAGCTAGAGAAACGAATAAGTAAAAATAGATTTATTATGTAACTAGGAAATAAAGGCAACATCCCCATGGCACGCATACGCCAAACTCTACCCATATTAGCTGGGCAATTGGCCTCAATTCACTGTAACAATTATTGATAGGGTAGTGGTACATCGCGAGCTACCTGAATACAATCGATTTCGGGACCGGGATCTAACCAATCGCCACTCGAGAATATAAAATCATCATACGAAATATCCTCGCCTAGGCTGTGGCAAGCTTCATATGAGAGGCCTAGCTCTTGCTGCAAACATGTAGCAAGGGCTCTTGCATACGTCACGTCAGGCATTGCATTTATTTTATTTTTTTTGGTGCGCGTGCTATTGAGGCTGATGAGGTCCTTATCCTCAAAATTTTCCGAGTAATCGTCTGGCTTTATTACCATCCTGCAAAAGGCGGATAATGATTTTTTTCGTAGATCTACAAGGAAAGTTAACACTTTGCACAACTTTTTAGCGATTGTAGGACCAAACTTACGGTAATCATTGAATAGGGGAAGAGCAGCCATCATTATGGAAAGGGTAAGGGAGGCACTCGGGTGCGATTGATTAGAAATACTCTCGTCGGTCAGCACATCGATTGCGCGTGAAACTTCAGTGAGGTGCAGTGAATCGTACGTGTAAAAATGTCCACCTCGGACCACAGAGGGAATAGGTGTGTAGACTTCGTGGAGGCACCCAGGATATTGGAATCTATAATTAAATTCAGGTCAGGAAAGGAAAAGAAGTGAAGGGAAACTTGCATCATATCCCCGGGTTGGCCATGGATCACAAATCTTTCTGATTCCTTCCCATAATATCCATTGGCGTCTGGTTCGTCAGAGAGGTACATTACACATGCTTCATATAGATCTCTACGCGATTTGAACTGTGTGAAACCGTTCGGACGAATTAAGATCCAGATTTTTTCACCCTCCAAAATTTGGGTCCAAGTTGCAAACCCATCGGCGTCATGGTGGCAATACGTGTGATAGAGCGCTTGATGGAATAGGAGCCATGAACTTGACTTTTGAATGTCCAGTGGGATTGTATGCCGGTTGTCAAACTTCGTATGTATCTGCATCCAACTTGTATGCCCATCATCGACGAATCTATGGAAACAGTGGGTTAGTATACGTTGAAGAAATCTGTATACATACTTGATAAGCGGCGGTTTCTCCCCGTCTACGGTAGGGCAATCTAAAATGCATTGTACCCTAGAGTTATCTTTGATACCCTCGCAGAAGTTCTCCAACGTCATCTGGACGTGAGGGAAGCGATGGTTTTCGATACGTTCAGCAGCATCTGATGGTACATTTAATTTTACATTTAATTCAGGTAATGTTTTTAAAAATTACTTGCCAGAAACTACCATAATTTGGTCCTTGGGTATTCGTAATTTCCTCCAAATTGCATTGTGCTCCAGAGGGATCTTTTGGAATGGGTATCCCCGAAGCACAACGGCATTGCTATGTGCAATTTCATTACGAATAACTTCGCTAACTTCGTAATCGTCCTTATAGTCATGATAGTTCAAAAACTTAATCCAGCTACTCTCTGTGGCTGGTTTTGCTGTTTGCGCGATATTACGGACATGGTTTTCATCCTAACTAACGTTGGAATAATATATATCGAGAGTAATTGTAATATACCTGTTGCAATAAATTTTTTTCCGGACCGTCTGGGTGAGGTAGCCATGGGAGCTTGGTTTTGACTGCTCCATCTGGCCATACGACTTCTTTTGCTTGCAAAGGGAGGGGGAACCCGTCGAAGGCCGTATAGTCCCGCAAAATATAGTTTTCAATGGTTGTGGGATGAGGGTTGGGAATGGACGATGGATTAGCTAGTTTTTGCGGAGGGATTCGAATAGTTAAGATGGGTCTGGTAGGGTTAATCTGCCTTTCGGGCAGACGGAAACTAGCGACGTTGATTCCACTGTCAGGATGGCCGCTGAGTCTCGAAGGACCCGCTGTGGTTGAGGGTTGTGGCTCGTTAATCCCAATTGGCTCAATTTCTTCATTGCAGAGATTTGGCTCGTCACTAAAATTTTGAGGAGCTGCAGGGGATGAAGGACCAGGGGTCAGCGGGGATGAAGGGCCAGGAGTTAGTGGGGATGAAGGACCGGGGGTTAGCGTTTGCTGCTGTGGTGTCGAATTGTGAAAGAGCGGAGGGGCCAAGGAGCCGCTGGCAGGTGCTTGGTCATCGATTTGCATATCGTCCTCTTGGTTCTCGCCATTGGCGCTTTTGGAGCCTAGCAAATCGTTACCGGTTGACTCCCTTTTTTTTTGTTGTTTCGATTTACTATCTTAATTTAAATCAACTGATTTAATAGTCACAAAACTGTGAACTTACTCTCTACGCTCTTGCATTGTATGCTTGTGATACTGATTGTACCTTTCTTTTTTGGCCGGGTCGACTGGAGGCAATAAACCAGCATCTTTTTTTTGTTTTTGGAGCGCACTAAATGATATGAGTAAATTTGTTGATCAGACGGGCATATATTCAGCTTACCGAAGTTTTCGAATACGTTCTCGATTCGCTGTTCGCTTTTGGACTTCCTTTTCTCGCTCTTCGGCCCTTCAACGTTTTCAACATGGCGAAGTTGGTTCACATGCAGAAGACTTACTCAAGGGTATCAAGGTCGAGAGCCGGTTTCTTGGACCGGATGTTCATCTGTTTTTTCCATGAAGACTCCGGTTGTGACATTTTGGCCAGGTATTAGGGATAAAAACTTGCTAACCACCACCGATACACGGCAGCAGTTGTGGTTGTGGTTAATGAGTAGGAAGTGGATAAGAATAGCTCACTTGTCGGAGCTTCAAATCTGTTGGTGAAATGTCACGGTGAGCCAGAAGACCATAAAATGCCCTATTACCATGGTAAAACTAATCTCTGTCCATGGGAAATAGATATTGCTGCTATAGGGAAAAAAATGGGAAGGATTGGTTCACTTTTCATACCTCAATGTCAGAATTATAAGATTTACCACTCATAATGTAGCTACTACCAGCCTTTACCTCAACCACAAATCAGAAAAAAAGCGGAATGATGTTTCCAATACTTATAACCTCTCAGATCGTAAATTTAAAGAGGATCAGAGGCACGTTTGGGTTTATAAAGTGTTATCAGTGTGGTGAAAAACTGGTACCCGTGGTAAAACACTCGGTAAGCAATAGTAAATCACGATCGCCACACCACTTTCGGCAATTTCCACTGCCACTGGCTATTTCCACTGCCACGAATTTCGGCAAATCCCACTGCCACTCCCACTGCACAGCCACTTTCCCCAGTCTTCCCACCACACAGCCCCGTCTATGACCTTGCCTATCTCTCCCTTGCGCGTCGGTCTTCGACGCGTTCACCTCATCATACAGTACCATTTAGGCGTTCCGCTTTACCTCGGTTCTGTGCCACGCGCGTCGATCGTAATACAATGCCATTGCGCGTCGATCTTCGACGCGTTCACCTCATCTTACAGTACCATATAGGCGTTCTTCTTTGCCTCGTTGTCCCTCGGTCCTGTGCCACGCGCGTCGATCTTCGACGCGTTAACCTCGTGCTCAAGTACCATGTGTGTTGGTCTTAATTCTTTGAGTGATCTTAGGGTTTAGTTGGCCTAGCGTTCGGGTTAGAGTCTGGGTTAGTTACGGTTACAGGTATATCTTTTTCAGAGTGAAACATGTAGAGTTTTATACACGCTACACCTTTTTTGGTGGGGCTTGCGAGCCTCACGACAACCCAAGCCCTGGGGCCGTCAGGCCACAGGGCTTGGTTAGTCACTCTGCAAAGGTCAATAAAGGAGCCTGGCACCACAAACCACATTTTTTGACTTCGAGTTCATGCTCTCATATTCTCCTACTCGAATTTTAAAGCGAATCTTTCCCCATATTGTATTTATATCTGAAAACCTGCAAGCTTTTGCAATTATGATCCCTTTCCATGCCAAAGTGACTATTTTATAAGTTTGAATTTGGTATAGCATTATTTTTTATGTTTTGTATTTATGAAAGGAAAGACCTCTTTTCCACCGTTATATTTTATCTGAGTCATCTCCCAGTTAGACGTCGTTCTACATTCCACTCCTGATTAGGCGTCGTTCCACTCCTGATTAACCGTTGTTCCCGCCGGCCCGATAATGGTGTTAGTGGCATCAATTAATAATAAAAAGAAAAGAAAAGAAATTACAAAAAAGGAAAGAGAAGGAGAGAGGAATGTCTTCACTGCTGTTATCCAACTCCTGATGTCCTTTTTTTGCGAACCAGACCGCAGGTTTGCCAGATAGCTGCCGGATGTGGTAAAATAGGACCCCCGGTAATAGCAGGGACACCCTAATACCAATCCGGACAAATTGGGTGACTTTCCGTAAGGCTAACTTGAATATCTAGTTCGAAAACGCCACCATCAGCTGTCGTAAGCTGACATGCCGAGTCCAAATCCAGCCAAAGTGGCAACTGTGTGAATTTCCATGGTCTCTCCAAACTTTAAATCTGAAGAGACCCTCCCGACCCCCTTTCTAGATGTTAAATGATCGCAACTCAGGGTCCGTTGCCTTATTTGTGCGCATTCCCTCTCACAATTCCCCTTGGCGTTCCTGGGCGTCCCATTGCTCAATATCTGCGATATATCCATTCCCTCTTGAAGGCATGCAAGTTGTCCCAATACTTGTTAGATTAGAAATGGTATTCAGGGATTATTTTTTCCCCAATTATTTCATGATCATAGAAAGTATACATCATGTTTTCTCTGCTTGTACTCACTGAAAATTCTAAAAAATTCCCGTAATGCTCATAATACTATACTTGATGCTCTGGTATATTAAATTTGAGTGTCTCTCACTTCACAATGTTGTAGATGGGAGGAGATGAGGATGGCCACTCTTGAAACAGAAATTCAAGTTGGAATTGATTTGATCACATTTGTTGCGTTACAGATTAAAAAAATTCTAAATAGGGTCACATTTCAAGTCCCGCAAATGGCGTTTAGAAATAACAATTCAAGTTAGCCTTACGGAAAGTCACCCATTCTCTTTGAAACTTTCATGCTGCGGGCTTATCTTGGACACTAATTGGTTGCGTTTATGGATTGTTACCCCTTTTATCCCTCGCTACGCAGACGACTTTTCAATGGCAATACCATCCGCTGTTCACAGTTTTATCAGTCACAGCGCGCTGAAAGGTCTAATTTAAATGTAGAGATAGGAATCACATGCAAATACACGTTTCTTGTTCATATTTTCGGCTGTTAGTTGAGCATTTTAGAATCGGAAAATTATTCCTTCAAGGAAGATCGTAAGTTACTCTTATCTCATGTCCACAAGCCCGTGACTTATGCTCCGAATACAGACGATCCCTCTTGAAGTAGAAGGTTGACCTGCAGGAACTTCATAGTCGGGACGCTTGCGGATTGCTTATCTACTAATATTCCTATGATACAAATCCCGATGGTTAATCTCGTTTTACACCATGGGCGTCCTTATAATCAAGGATCCAGACTTCGAAAGTGGTTCACGTCCGAAGTTTTGAACGCGAGCGAGGGCCCTTGCTCTTTGCTTGCTCTATAGCGGAGTGGCTACCACTGGCGGTGAACATCTCTCAAAATAGAGGGTGAGTTCCTTGTATGACTCACGGTTTATACGTTGTTCCCCACCAAGTCCATCAACTGGCCATGGCAGTTGCAACTATTGGCAGGTCCTGTCGCTTTTGGCTTAGTCAGCGAAGATCGCCTTTCTTGGAAATCGCTGACTCGTTTGGGCAAGAAGAGGCGATTTTTAATTTGGCTGATCATACTGTGTTCGAAGTAATTTGGCTACCTTTACTTATGTACAGTTCTTCTGAAAGTCGTCTTGTACGTTTATCTCTTTGTCCAAATTTTTTTCAACACCTCTGAAAGACTGTAACTGGAAACAGAAATTGACTGCCTCGTAAAAAATTAAAGATGTCCTATGTACTAATAACCACTGGAGTATATCCACACGTCCTAGTTTTGTTCTTACATCGGTCACCTTAATTTCCTCGACTCGTTGCGTCTGATTAATTCAACATCAACTGATCCAAAAAAGCGTCAAAGAACGTCCCATCGATAACAATTATGCTCAGCTCCACCGTACTCATCTTGCCTGTTTGACATGTTCCAACATAAAAACGTGACACTGTATACGTATCAGTCAAATTCACGCAGAGATGGCATGAGAGAAGGAAGGTGGACGAAAGAACGATCGAGAAAGCCAACCATTTTCTGGACACTTGATGAATTGTAATTCGTAGGATATCTTGGACCTTTATGAAGGTGAACGTGATCGGGTACAATAACCACAGCCGTGATCATGATCGAGTTGGCTGTATAGTATGTATTTCTTGTCCTCCATTAAATAATAACCAGCAGAAGGAATGTGATATGAACGTGTTTGCGTGAGAACAAGGGCATAAGCTAACCACATTAGGCTGAATAGTTTGTTTTCAGGTACCTTAAAACTCAACAAGCCGGAAACGTCAAACCGTGGATTTTTTCGTGTCTCCCCCTCACCAGCAACACGAGGCAGGGACTATCCGAGTCCTAACACGAGGCGCATCACTTGGTCTGGCTATCTAATCCGGTTCTTTTTTGCTTGCTGCTCATAGACTCGTTGGACTGTGTCCATGCCACCACCGGGTTCCAGTTCGTCGCCCCAGTCTTCAGCGAATCCAAATGTCAGCGCTACCCCTTCACCGACGGACAACAACCATGAACAAGAGCAATCCCCGTCTCAGCTTTCCAGGGACTCGGAGGGCTATCCCTCATGGCTACCTAAGCGCCCTCCACCTCCTGCGCCCGCATCAACATTTCAGTCGTCTATCTTGGGCGGTCGTCATGACTCGTCTCCTAGTCCTGTTGACCAACCATCCCCTATCATTGGGGGTAGAAAGCCGACACCCAGGTCGGTGAGGATTGTCAATCTGCAGGACGAATTAGTTAGCGCTATCGAAAATGATGCCATTGGTTTGACCAGGGAGCCAACTGACGAGAAGCGCGTTGGCGTCCATGCGCCCCCTAAAGTATGGACACGAGCGTCGGGTGCTCCACCGACTGCGTTCAACGGTTCCGAACAAAACGATTTTCTACCTCTACCTCCACCTCGTTTCAACGCCAAAAACTTGCATCTACAGATCTTGCAGAATCCTAGCAGATGGATGAAGTTTTACTTCTACGTTTGGCCGTTGCTGGTATTTTATCATATTCCTCTGCAAACTTTTTTCGACTTGAACGTCGTTTACATGCTGTTGCAGTGAGTAGTGTTTATTTCTAACGCAGACCATCTTGTCATTCATGCTGTCAATTTTTGACAGAGTTGCAAAGCACTCAGACCCAGGCACTTCAGGGAAGAACTGGGCTCTCGGTGCGGCCGCTTATATTGCATGCTGGTTCGCCTGGATATTCGTAGTCTGCATCACCTACGAGCTAATTTACTCCTTCACTCGACGCTGGCGTTTGCGTGTGTACTGTCCAATTTTGACCCATTGGCTTGTCGTTAATCTTCTTTTTTCTCAGGACGACCGCTGATGCTTCCCGTCTACTTGTCATCACCCGCATTCAACTTGACTGCTATGTCATCCTACATCAATTTTAGCTTTATGCAATACCTCCGCTTCTCCGCTTTTTCCGTCGAATATGCCAGTGCCATTGCGCCGCCATCGCCCTCTGATCCAGAGTACGACGTCGATGAACCCTATGAAGGTCCTTCATGGAGGCAAGGTCTTGCTGAGACGTGCTTCTTCTATTCCCAAAATTTGCCAACTGTTGGTCTGCTCCTTCCAAGAGCAGGCTTGAGTTTAGCACTGCTATTCGCCTTTTCAACTGCTTCCCAACTTTTTGTGGATTCAGGTTTGCCGAATAGAAGGGACGCCACATTTTTCAATACGGATGGGACGTTAACGAATTATGCAAGAGGAATTCTGATTGCTAATGCTGCATGGGCGGCATGGAGAACTCTGGTCCTTTTTGTGTCATGGTGAGCTATTGGTGTCCATTAAAGGCCTAATCTCGTCTCAAAATGTCTTTCTGTAGGTTAGGTCTCTGGATATGCTCTAACCAACGCCTGGCCGGACTTTGTGGACCCCGACACAAATGGGAAGAATCCGAACAAGAAAAAACTCGCTCCATTTACTCGGAAGCTGCTTCCGAATACGGTGCACGAGGAAGCCATTACCGTTCTGGTGAGGGCGATAGCGCTTACGGCGGTGACGAACTCCCTTGGGCATGGCGCGAGAATACCCGTATGCGTGTGCAGGATGCGTTTGAATTCTGCTTGAACTCGAGGAGGAAATCGGATAGTGGTAGTGGTGCTGGACTACACTGGTCAATAGCATCCACTAGACCCTTGCATGGCTATTCATATGCACATCGGGGTAAGCGGGATCGTAGGCATCAGAGGCGGAAGACAATGAAAGGCAAAGAACCTTCCAATGAAAAATCGGAGAAGGCTCAGGACGAACCATTTGAAGGAATAGACAAGGTACTTGCTGCTGCAGGCTTCCCTTCAGCTGTGACACCTGCTCGTCGGGGAGTCTTGACCCAAGATTTTTTTGCTGGCCCTCTGATGAGTGGGTCTCCAACGGAACACATTTCCTCAGTAGATCAACAGCAAGCTGGACCCTCGACGGGTGACGTATTTTTGGGGTTACCTTTGGAGACGCCTAAAGTGGCAAAGCGGAATTCAAAGGATAGAATCCTAGCTTCATCTGTGACCGCTCCTGGTGCTCCACTGATGAGCTTGCCATATCCGTTCTCGAGGCCAGGTGCAGGTCAGGTATCATCAAAGGACTCGGTGCCGTTCCCTGCAACGAGTCAGGATAAAGGAAAAATGGGAAGCAGGAAGAGCAAGTCGAGCTCGAAGTCGAAGTCACCTTCCTCATCTGGGCAGACATCTTTGGAGGATTCGAGCAGTGGGAGCGGGAGTGGATCTGGAAGTGGGAGTGGGAGTGCAAAAGAGGAAGAAGATGACGACGACGAGGAAGATGAAGATGAAGATGAAGGATTCGACGGAAGTGAAAATCCTTCTTCTGGACGTGGATCAGAATCAATGTCTTCACTTGGTCAACCAATTTCTCCACAACGCCATCCCTTTAGTTTGAGACGCCCCGGTGGGCCAGGTCATAGCCGCAACATCTCCGGTGTTTCCTCCGGCATGTCGTCTGGTCAGGGTCCATCCAGCGGCTCTCATGCACATAGTCACAGCATGAGCTCTTCTTTCGGGGCCCACAGCGCGGGAGGCATGTCACTGCTCACCCAAAGCACAGGCAACCGCGAATCCACCGACTCAGAGAGTCCCATGAGACAGCGTGCAAGTCTCAGCCAGGGCAGTAACGTCGCTTCGCGAACAGGTATTCCTATGCCACCAAGGCATCCACACCCGCAAGGCCAAGGGAGAGGTCGAGCGATGCTCTCAGCTTCATCCTCGAACTCGTCGGCAGCCGCAGCGGCTGTGTTGGCGAGTCTGAACATCTATCCGGCTCAACCTGTCACTTCTTTCGGCTCACAGTCGAGGGGGAGAGCGGAAAGTGAGCGTGGAAAGGCCGGGCAGCCTGAGGTGTTGCATAGGGGAAACATTGGTTCTGACATCGAGGCGCAGCATGAGAGTGACTTTGAAGACCAGGAGGAGGAGGAAGAAGACGATGGTGAGCACGAAGACCATGTTGGCTTGCTTGTTCCCAGTCCTTTCAATGGCAGCCGCGCATCTCTCGGTCATTCGTCTTCAGGAAATGAGGCTCGTTCTCGAAGCCATTCCCTCCACTCTTCGCGATCTCGTCATTCCTCTACGCGCACCCGGACACACTCATCTCATGCGCCTTCTATTCGCGAGCGTGCCAGTTCGGTAGGGAATTCTGTGCGGTCATTCGCCAACGCTTCGCTGACGCAGCTTGATGCTATCATGCGCGGTGCTACGGGTCCTGCCGCTGGTTTGCCGAGAGGTCGTATCAATTCATCTATAACACGGCTAGAAGGAGATGTGGTTTCTTCACCCTCGGTAACAGAGATGGGCGAGAGAGTGCGCGGTCTCAGCATTGCAAGCAGCAGTAGCGGCAGCAGCGGTTTTCACGAGAATGTTCCTTTTAATCCTGTTAATGCACAAACGACGATCCCAGGTGAGGGAGAGGCAGAAGGGTATCTATCTAATGGATCACATTCGAGGAGTGGAAGTGAAAGCATGACGACTGAGAACCACACTTTCGGTCGACCAGCCTTGTTCATGCGACCTGATCCAGAACAACGCCAACAAGACAAGGTCGAGGAAGAAGACGACGATGAAGTTGTTTTCATGGAAAGGTCAGGAAATTCTGCGAGGAACTCTGCTAGAAACTCCAACCGTAACTCTGCGTATAATTCTGGAAGAGCGTCGCCGACGCAAACCGTACCTATCGTTATGCGAGCAAGTGACGACGAACAGCAGCAAGGAGAACCACAATCCTTCTCTAGTACCTCTTTCTATTCCCCTCAGCCTTCAATGCGCTCTAGCAGTCCTGCAAGGACCCCGCCAACCTGGCAGCGCGGTAGCACTGGTAGTAACACTCCCGAGCACTCTGAACGCCAAGGTATCGATATTCCAGGCAGGCAACGACAGCATCTCGTACCTCCCTCTCACTTATGGGCTGGTCTTTCAAGGCAAGTCACTGGTGAAAATGGAACGGGTAGCAGTGGCAGCCTCCCTGGCATCAGCACCGCAGCAGGAAGCTTCGTGACGGCACCTGTCTCGATGGAAGGCACTGTGTCAGAAAATAGTGATCGCCAAACCGTGTCAAGTAGTTGGAACAACTCAACTCCAGCAATAGGCATGCGTTTGCGTGGTATGGGTGGTATGGTGGAGAGACCCGGCGAAGATATGGGGGCTGGTGCTGGTGGATGGAGAATCGTGTAACCGCTTCTGTTGGGCATCGAAAGAAGTAGAGTGTCATATAAGAGGGTTTTCTTAAGCCAATATTTCCCGGACCTCCTGCCTGATCGAAGGGCCAACTCATACAACCTGATGCCCTAACGATGTGCAATATTTATCGCGACAACCAACCAATGACTCCCGCACGGATTTCACGTTTTAATGCTCGTTATCTTCAACCATGTCACTTACGTTTTTTTGGTTAACGTTTAGACGTGCCTTCCTGTTTTGCTATTTCGTTTTTTTGTGTCTTTATGATTTTTGTTCTCCTATTTTTGTTTCCTCTGGTTTCGTTGCCGTCTTGAACTTCCCTTTCCCCCTCTTTTTATACTGTGCGACTACCTTCTTCACCATTTCTTATGCGATACCAACTTCTAAAATCTATGCGCACCCCAAGTGTCATAATTCCGACATATTCCTCTTCTACATTATTCTCCTAGCACTAGATTCATACTTCAAACTACTTTAACATCATCACTCTGATCTTCCAAAATTATTAGAACTTCCTGATACAACTCCCTTACTACACAATGTTCTTCCTTGCCTTGCTTCATCCCGTACTGGCAAATGGGACTTCTCAATGAAAAAAAAGTTGGGAGGAACTCGCCAATTCATTTTTTTGATTTGCTACATTGATCATAACTACAAAGGATGCACTACAGATTTCAGAAATGATTTATGTAGAAATGGATTGTAACAAATTTGACAACTCATGTGGATTAAGAATTGTAAGGGGCCTGAATATTACTTATATGACCCCCTGGGGGTCATCCATTATACATTCCAGGACCCCCGAAAATTCTACCAAATGCCTGATTCGGTTCTGGATAAAACTTGGGGCTGCCCACAGGGGTATGATCCAAAACCAGCTAGAAATTGTAGAATTTTATACCAATGTTTCCAGGGGTTTAATTCTCACACGAGAGAAAGAGATAGCAGGTGGAAACTGAATGCCCCAGAGGCATCCAGCTCCTTAGAGATTTGATTCAAACTTCGACCAATGGACAGGTAATGCTAATACTGTATAGTGCTCGTCACGGGTAACCCATGGGTAAATTTGGGTCCACCCGCACCCGTACCCGCATTGAAACCGTACCCGTTCTCACGGGTCCGGGTTTATACGGGTACCTCTCCACCACTACCAACGACGGCATGACCACGTCACGAAAACGCGACACGACGTAACGAAGGCAGGGGGAAACGACATGGGCAGGGATGGGCCGTCGTGCCCATCCCTAATAAGTAATTGGTATGATTTATGAGGACGACACCCACGACGCAAACAAGGACAATGCCCACGACGCGATATGAACAACGACGGCAGGCGTACGTTCATGATATGAACACCGACGGCGGGCGTACAAGGTACACTCGCTTAAATTTCATTTAATTATATTTATTTTCTGACTACACCCACAAAACTAACTACACAACATTTGCAGGCATAACGACATGACGAGGAGGGTTCTACCCCTCCTCGTTGCACCAGATACCATTTCCGATGTGGCCAGGAGGGGTAAAACCCTCCTCGTCATGTCAAAGTCCTTGTCCTCGAAAACTCAGCCGCGTTTTCGAGGGCAGTTGCTCCTTGCCAACCATCCACCTCCACCCTCGAAAATGAGCATACGCGGCTCATTTTCGAGGGCGGCTCTTTGTCACCACCACCACCACCATCGGGGTGGCAGTTATTTTCGGCCAGCCAACTTATGGGAAGTTGGTTTGTATGTTCTCATCCAGCATCATGATGGGGAACCTCTGTGTGAGTCTTTAAAACGATAAATTGTATCTCTGGAGACTACAGAGTTACTGAAAGACAAAGCCGAACAAGAAAAATACGCCGGTTCGCCACTGGCACCGGCATCAAAGGAGGCCTATAGACCGTCTTGGTTTGAAGAAGACACGGAAATGCAAAATGGAGGAAAAGAAAACCAGGTTGGATTGCAGGGTGATGACATGGATGATGAACAATTTATGCAATATCTAGAGGACTTTAAGAATCAAGTGGATAACGGTCATGCCAACGAAAATTCGGAGATGGAGGATGAATTGGATATTGAAGAAGAAGACAACCTTTCAATAAATCATGCCGCCAGCGGATGCCAGTTCTTCGGTTTTTCCTTTTCCTAGTCTCAGAGTCATACACACGTGACACGAACGGTATTCATGATGTCGCGATGGTCAGCTGTGAATGCCGTGGTCCAGACAATCTGCCGTTCGAACTGTTGGCTGCTCGGTTACTGCCGACCAGCTTTAATTGAATCAAAACTTTGTTTACGGCCCAATTGCTTGACCGTTTCCGTTTGAGCAACTTGGAGCTCAAAGTGTCGGCCTACCAGTTTTATCAACTCCTGTGTTGTTTAACACAACCAACGGCACCGGCAGAGGTTGCCGACTTATACAGAGAGTTCCGTAGAATGAGCCGGATATGGTGCTGGATGAAAAGGTTGAAGTGGGCTGGGTATGGATTCCCGATCGAAATGTGACAGAGGTCAAAAAAGGTGAACTCACAATCTTTTGTCCAGCATGTCCACAACCCAGCATCAACATACCCGACAATTGGAAGGAAGACCCAGCCCGGTAAGTTAAATATGTTTTGTTTATTGCCATACTCAATTCAAAATCCAGATGGGTTTATAAATGAATTTTTGTT
>QDKV01004872.1_pt1 | contig 17361 bp, 14 predicted proteins | sample 1861101 | NCBI WGS metagenome assembly QDKV01 (sample SAMN04275158, study PRJNA302643) | Fungus metagenome, whole genome shotgun sequencing project. | isolation source: fruitbody | host: Mallocybe terrigena | place: Sweden | collected 2013 | reverse complement strand
AAGACTTGCCTATATATCAATTTAAGGCCGACAAGTCGATCAGACTCATTCAAAAAGCAATACATTCCCTGAAGGGTCAAAGACAGTGCTTTGTATGAAAATCAACAAGGTATGAGGCGTAGATGGGATAAAGAGCTATTAGTATTATCGCGATGGCGGTTTTTGCCTCATGACAGTATTTTTATTGTCACATGACCCTCACCATAATTAGTACTACATAGCGAAACGTTTAAACATTCACTGTCTGTTACCTTCAAAATGATTTATGAACCTGTTTAAGTACCTGTAGAAAAAAACTCAGCATTCCACGCTGAGACATTTGAGAGGTGTATTAAATGTTGTTTCCTTGTTCACCTCCGCCTGGTTGGTAGCTCATGGAAAGGGTCAAGCTTCGTGTTGTAGGGTATCCATAAAATATTGTAATAAGTAATGGGAAGAGAACAAGAAATTTTCTTCCACCTTCCCTTTTTTAGTTCTTTTTAGTTCTTTGTGGGTTAGGAGACTCCATCAACCAGTCAACCATGCTCACGTGTAAATATGCCTCCCTCTAGGTGAAGGTGCACATCTCTTCAGACTTCAGGTAGCAAGTCAAGTCGTCTTGAATGTGAGCTTTACATAGATCATTCGTTCGACATTCTTGTGTATTAGACCTGTACATGTGACTTCAAGTTTTGAATCTCTGCAGTCTTTTTACGTTCATTACCCGAACCGTCCACTTCTTGACTTGATATCAGTCTTGATCTTGCTTTCTTGGAGTAACCACTGACAGGGTCTTGAACCAATGACAGGAAAGACCAACTTTCCAATGCCTTCAGAAGAGTCTAATGCCCTTGACCGCACGACCAGTCCACCTGTTCCACAAAGATTTCGCATGGTCCTGCTTTTGATCATCATGCTTGACATTTTTTACCAACACCCCGTCGCAACCGTTAGTCGCAGCATCGACACCTAAGGCGTCCCTAATCTTTTCCCCAGTCATGGGCATAAAGGGTTCGAGGCATGCGCCTACAATGCGGACGGTCTCTAGAGCGATAACACGTGTGGTATGGACGACGGATAGTGGGGTGTCTGGTGACCAAGGGGCAATGTCGGTGAGTGTCTTGTTGGCCTGAGTAATCAGAATTTCAGATTAGAAAAATTGTTTGATGAGGATGAGAGAAAGTTTAAAAGAAGGAAACGTAAAACAAAAATTAAATTACAGGATGAAAGATCACGAAATGAATCAAATAACGGCCTTTCCATTCACCAAAGATAGAAGGTGTCATGGAAAAGAAGACTCCACCAACAAAAAAAACAACAGCAAATCTGAGCGTCTGAGGACAATGTCCGCTGTATGCCCCAAAAGAACAGATGAAGGCGAGTAAACGTTAAAAAGGCATTCTCTCCTACGAGTGCCGCAAAATTCTGGACGAAAGAAGGTATCATACCCCACATTCGAGAGCGAACGTAAACGGTGTGACCAGCTGATTTGGCGAGTTTAAATTGCCTTATATGGTAATAAGGCAAATTTTAACGAAATCGGATGAAATGGCGCACTAAGACGGCTCTCTGAAAAGGCAAGTGCAGCGCCTGCACCGAAATAGAAAGAGGTACAAAGTGGGATTCTCAATAAAACACAACTTTCAGAAGCAACGCACCAATTTTAACACGGCCACAATTTCGCCAAGGGCCAAACTTGCCTCGAGTACTTCCATGTGCTTATGAACCCTAGCTGGCAGTGCAAGTACCGTCTTCAATAATTCGTAATTAGGATCGTTAAGTGGTCCATCGATCTCTCCGTCCACGTCCTCATTGAAGATCCACTTGCCCTGCTGCAAGTCACCATTCAAAAATGACCTCAACGCATTAGAAAAGCATGCTTCAAACGTCACCACTCCACTTCGCAGTGCCGGTGCTACGCGCTCTACTAGGCGAGGTGAGGTGATGCGCAAAAAATAATTGCCTAGCTGTGCTTGTATTTCTTTGTGGTGCTTGTCGAGCTCAGGGGAAGACCAATCTACGGAAAATCTGGGTGTAAGCTGAAATTTGCGTAATGGTGGGCCGTGGCAGTCAACACCCATCTGTGATTAATCCTCCAGGGAGGATCATTCAGAGAAGTTGACAATTTTAACGTACCTACGTCGTCCCTCCAACGACCACCAACCCTGATCAAATAGAATCTAACCATGTCAATACCCCATTTATCAATAGCCTCCAGAGGGTCGGCCACGTTACCAAGCGATTTGGACATTTTCCTTTGCGAGGAGGTCCAGTGAGCGTGCGCGAGAATTGTGCGCGACAAAGGGAAGGGAGTTGTCAACGAACTTTCGTTGCTGCTGCTTGCACTAACATAGGGAGGCGCGGAAAGGGCTCGTAAAATGGCTGGCAAGTAGAGGGCATGAAATCTCAGGATATCTTTCCCTATCACTTGCAGATCTGCAGGCCAGAAGTCCACTTCCATTTGCCCCTCTGACCAAGGGTAACCCGACCCTGTCAAATAAATCAAGAGGGCATCGAACCAAACGTACACCGTTTGGGAAGTGTCGTCTGGTACCTGAATCCCCCATTCAAGCCGTGACCTTGGGCGGGAAATGGAAATATCCGCTACAGAAAATGAATCGCCTTTTCCAGCGCCGAGCATCTTCAATACATCCTCGCGATATTGCTGCGGTTGAATGCTCCGTTCGTGTGTCGTATAGTATTGAAGCAATCCTTTTCTGAATTCACTGAGGCGGAACATGTAATTTTCTTCTTCGGTCCATTCCACATGCGAGCCGGTTTCGACGGAGATGGTATGCAAGACATCTGGCGTAGACGTGGAGGCCGACGCAGGAATTGGCGATGTAGAGGGGGGAGTCACCCGTATGACTTCTGAATCAGTGTAAAAGCACTCGTCTGTGACGGAATACCAGCCAGAGTAGCTGCCCTTGTAAATGTATCCTTTGGCCATGAGCTTGCGCTTTATAAGATTGAGTTTCAGGCAGTTTGAAACTGAAAGTAAAGTGACACACCCACACATCTTCAACTGTTTTTCTATGCTCGTCGGACGTAGTCCGCATGAAGCATGTGTTACTTATCAGTGCTTTTTTACCTAGGTCCTAAAGATTCCAGTTGCTTAAATAACGCTTCATAATCAGGGAGGGATAATCGTGGAACCTACACGAAATCTCTCACTCAAAGAATCACAAAATTCCCTCTCCTTTCCACTTACACCAAAATGTTTCCTGGCTGCTTTCTGTATCTTCAGACCGTGCTCATCCGTTCCTGCAAGGAAATGGACATCTTCGATTCCTTTTTCCCCTTGTCCATGAGCAGCAAGACCTCTCCGAAGCCTTTGATACCTTGCAAACACGTCTCCAGCTACAAGGGTATAGAGATGCCCGATATGAGGTGAGGCATTTGGATAGAAGATAGGTGTAGTGATGTAGTATGGTTTCTGTGACGTTGCAGGGGTCGTCGTCGAGATAAAGCGCACGCAACGTGTGCGATAGTGATAATTGCAAGAAAAACATAGACGTTGATGTTGGAAATGACCGCGCAGACGACGTTGTAGGTACATGCCGCTTTTCCAAGAGAAACATGGCCGATCCTCATTATTATGATGCGGTCCGAGGCGGTCCGCTCTCACAGCTATAAAAGACTTTTTCTCTTACTTTCAATCCTCTGTACTTTGTAAGTGAGGCTTATGGTGAAACAACTGCATTGCACGACCTTCACGCTCTATTGAAGATAGCTCTTTGTCGAGGAAATTTTGTTTCAGATTCCCGATTGGGTTTTAACATCATATACTAAATATCCAATCCATATCGGTGTGAATACATTGTCATAAAGGCCTGAAGGTTGATATTGCATGCTACCTTGTAACACCATCAGCATACTCGGATCTTGTTATGGAGAAGCCCCGAAGTTAGAAGTCATATTTGCTACTTGTTCTTCTCACCTTCTCAACTTTTTCATTCGAATTCGTTTCTACTGATCATCAGTCAATGGAGTTGATGAAGCGGCGGAAAGAAAAGGAGACTATTTATCATGTCAAGGTCGTGTTGTGGCTCAATGTGCGTGTAGTTACTTTGCGGCAGCTTTAGCCCCATGGCGCAACGGATATAGGAAGAACGAAGGAGATGCGTGCAAAAAAATTCCCAATTTGGGAGATTCATTACCAGATTTACATTTCAGCATTGATCTACAAACTGGCATAAATAAACTAACGAGAATTCCGTTTTTGCACGGGCAAAATTGAGCAACCACTTCCGCTATGATCACCCAGTTTCTGTGCTTAATATTTGTTGCCCCCGAATGATGAAGGTTGTACCTAACTTCAACATTTTCCGATCACTTGATGCCAAAACTCATGCTGTTAGGATTCGTGATTCTCTAGTCGTATATTTATTCTGGGGGATACAAATTTACACATAATACACGACATTGTTGTCCGAAATCGAAGGATAAGATTATCTAGATATTAAAGTCCAAATAAGAAAATCTGGGAGAGGGATTTACAAGCAAAATACAGATAAGTCAACGTCATGGACAGCAAGTCGAAAGCAATTGCACGGTTAGAGGTTTTTTTTTTGTGGTTTGAAGTTGGAGTTACTAGTGGTACACTGGGGTGCATTGCACCATAAATATCTCATCTTGAGCTCGGGTGGGAGCGGGCACATGAAATGGTCCGGTTTTTCATTGCCCCATACAAAAGTATAGGTTCCAGGTGTTACCTTCTTCATTAGACGGTGCAAAACCGTATAAAAAATGTCTAGGACCTAGTAGGTCGATGCGCCTAACGCCGCTGCCATAGCCATCACGATGAGAACTCTGTTCCCTGAATTCGCCTGCATTCGCGTTGGGAAATCTCATTCTTGAAGATAACGCATCATGCGGAAAATCTGCCTGTTGAAGGAAGTGATAGATTTGGGAAAGAATGGTATAGACCGTCAGAGGTTGAGCAGAGTGGGCCTGTAATATCCATTTTGAAGGACCATGAATTATAATTTTTGCATAAGTCATGCTAGGATTAAAAGCAGAACAAATCATGCTAGTATGGGAGTTGTATGTTTTAGGTGTCATGGAGGGTGGATGAGCAAAGTCTACAAACACCCGACTTGGACTGCCAACTGTCAAGCAAGGTATAATCTGAGGTGGCGGTCGAACCGGGCCGTTGTCCACCTCAGCTGGGCCTGGGAAAATCAACTTAAGTCGAGTTCAAGCTCGAGATAAACGCCCACTTACTGGATGACTTTCCTGACGACCTTGATGATGGGACAAACGGCGAGTATGGAGGGTGCGAAGACGAGCTTTCCGCGTGCCATTGCGGGCTCGGTCCTACCTGTCCCCAAGAAGGCGAACCCAAACTATGACTGGTCTGGGCTGGAGAATTAAAGTGGAATGTGCTCGAGGTGCCCATTGACTTGGGCGGAGGTGCGCCAGTCGGAATCGTTCCCCAAGAAGAAACTGATGCAACACCATTATTCGCATATGAAGGTGCAACCACCCATGGAGAGCCCGACACATTGATGGGGATGTGATGTTGGCTCATCGTGCACGGGCGGGGGCGGTGAGGGAAGAGTGTTTGTGGCAGGAAGTGTGAGCGGGTGAGCGCTCTATGCCATTTCGATGTTCGGGAGGGCGGGTTTTATAGGGCGGGTTTGTTGAGTCTACCATATTTAGTTTTACCGACGTTTGGTCTAATTCGTCAGAAATGGGTGGGAACGCGCCCACAAACTTGCGAACTTAAACATGACTCACAAAACGTTTCTAAATCTGTCTTGTTTGTGGCGCGAGTCGGTGCCCAAATACAGGCGTCGGTTGTGCAAAGACAACCACATAACCATATATGGTAATGGCGCTTACCCAAATCCTCTGGTTTGATCGTCTTTGACCTATGACTCATAATGTTTCATTGTTCCCGACGAAAATTAAGCGCCGTCACTCAAGGCACTTTTCTCCATACAATGGATATTTGGATGCATATGAACACTTCGCTTGAAAAATATATTAAGGCCGATTACTTGTAATTTACTAAATCAAGAAGGTTGAGTAGGCTGAAATATAATCTGGATAACGGCACATCGCCCTTGTCGAATTACTATACGACTAACGTACTATAGTATGGCAGACGCGATCCGAATGGCGTTGTTTCTCAAGAGGAAAAGCATTATGTACAAAGAAAAATATTGTCATGGGTTGGAAGCCAGAAAAGGGGTGGGAGACAAAGGTTCAGCGCTCAACCTTTGGGAGCTTGAAAATTTTAAAGTTACTTTCCTATGTCGATTTTTGTATTGGATCTCACGTTGGCAGTTTAATGGGGATCATCAATTTATACCAACGATTGAAGAATTTCTGATGCAGAAAGGCATGACATTCAGTATCACCATCTGGTACAATGATTGTTTGCTGATGACAGGCTACATACAGTCCGGAGGTTTCTCACCCGGCTAATAAAATCAACTAAGCTCAAAAGAGCTCTGACCCTATAAGTTACCTGGGCCATCTCAGATCCTTACTTCTGCAACGAGAGCCGTAATTGAAAAATGGCACCCTGATTCCTTATGAATTCTAAAAATCTGTTTCTTAGGACTGTGGTTATAGGCGGTTATTCACAGGGGTTGTCATTCTGCTCGCAACCCGAAAAATGGTAACGACGTGAATTAGAACAACACTATGTCTTCAAGTTGAGCTTAACGTTGTTCTTCAGAATGATTTGATCAGAATTGGAGTCACAAATGAATAGTTGTAGAAAACACTGTTGTTGGGTTTATGTGATTCGCTTGCCGTTGATGCCCAAGACGAGCTTGTCAGGTTTTCTGGACGTCTGTACGTGCTAGCCCATAGAGACAGGACAATGCGGTTTGCACTGTTCGAGCTGTGATAAGCGCTCGCGCGATCACTGATCACGCCTCTTTCAAGAATCTCGACCCTGGGCCAGTCAGGGTTCTGCGTATTGACGTAAGCTAGCTTCAATCCCTTGGAATCTTTTATGAAATTATAAATGAAATGAAATTAAATTGTAAGAGATTAACTTATCGGTAATTCGAACTCCGAGCAATCTTATCAAGAATTTTTAATGATCCATCGCCGTGACCTCAATCTGATCCACAACATACAATGCCACCTTCGGCCTCGAAACAAAAGAGGCTAGCTGAAAAGGCCGCGAAGAAGGTAGCTTCAGGTAAAAATGACCCAACCGCATCCTCAACGGCGGAGGAGACGGATGGCAGGAGCACGCCTTTGACGACCGCAAGCGGAGCAGGAAGCAAAGTAGGCAGCCAGGAGGATTTGATGTCCATGGCCAGACTGAGCGTCGCGACAGATAGGTGTGTATTTCCTTCGCGATGTGAACCGATCTTAAAGATCTGCATAGGAGTGCTGCAGGAGTACTGGTGTCCGATGCACAAAGCCGTGATATCAAAATTGATCAGTATACTCTGTCTTTCCACGGGCGATTACTCATCGAAGGTGCTGAAATATCACTAAACTATGGGAGTAGGTATGGATTACTGGGAGAGAATGGCTCCGGAAAAGTACGCCTACCGTTAGCCTTTGTTCCATGTGTGCTTACCCATTCTTCAAGTCTACTTTCTTGCAATCAATCGCCGAACGAGACATAGAAGTCCCTTCTCATATTGATATCTATATTGTCCGCGGGGAGGCTGAGCCATCAGATGTGAATGCCGTCGATTTCATTGTTGCATCAGCCAAAGCCAAGGTCGCTCGACTTGAATCGTACATCGAGGAAAAGTCTTTGGCTGAAGATGTCGATGAGGCTGCTGTTCAATTAGCATACGACGAGCTTGAGGAATTGGACCCTAGTACCTTTGAGGCTAAGGCGTCAAGTATCTTACACGGCCTTGGTTTTTCTCAACAGATGATGCAGAGACCCACAAAGGACATGAGTGGAGGTTGGCGTATGCGTGTTGCACTCGCTAGGGCGTTATTTGTCAAACCTCATCTCCTCCTGCTCGACGAGCCTACCAACCACTTGGACTTGGGTGCTGTTGTTTGGCTTGAAGCTTACCTGTCCACTTATAATCACATTTTGGTGATTACTTCGCACTCGCAGGATTTCATGGATTCGATCTGCACACACATAATGGATCTCACACCTAAGAAGAAGTTGGTTTACTACACTGGTAACTTTACGATCTATGTGAAGACGAAGCAGGAGAATGAAGTAAACCAAATGAAGGCTTATCACAAACAACAAGAAGAAATTGCTCACATCAAGAAGTATGTAGCGTTTTCAGTATTTTCTATTGGATCTCAAGTCGCTGTAGGTTTATCGCTTCGGCTGGAACATACGCCAACCTCGTTAAACAAGCGAAGTCAAAGCAAAAAATCATCGATAAGATGGAGGCCGCCGGACTTATCGAGAAAGTTGAAACACGGAGGCCTCTTCGGTAAGATGTATTTTTCGGCCCCCACAAGTACTTTTCTGATGCCTAACACCTCTCAGTTTCAACTTTGAGGATATCTATAGGCTCCCTCCACCAATCATTGCGTTCGACAACGTCGCTTTCTCGTATTCAGGCAAGAAAGGAGATTACCTATATGAAAAACTTTCCTTTGGTATCGAGTGAGTTTGAACTTTAGCCTTTTCAGTTTTTCCCCAGTGTGACACCTGTGTAGCATGGATTCTCGTATCGCCATCCTTGGTGCAAACGGTGCAGGCAAATCTACACTTCTCAGTCTCATTGTTGGCAACCTGCGGCCTTGTGAAGGCACCATTCAAAAACACCTCCAACTCAAACTCGCAAAGTACTCTCAACATTCAGCGGACCAACTTCCATACGATAAGAGCCCGATTGAGTACTTCCAGTCATTGTTTTCAGAGAAATATCCAGAGAAGGATGTTCAAGCATGGCGGGCGCAATTGGGAAGGTTTGGGCTTTCAGGATCTCATCAAACATCGCCCATCAAGCAACTTTCGGATGGTTTGAGAAATCGGTATGTTTTCGCTTAACTCGTACTCTTAACTCGTATTTAATTTTTTGCAGTGTTGTCTTTTCCCAGTTAGCGATGGAACATCCACATATTCTGCTTTTGGATGAACCGACGAACCACTTGGACATGGACTCCATCGATGCTCTGGCAAAAGCGATCAAGGAGTTTGAGGGTGGTGTTGTCATTGTTTCGCATGATTTCCGTACGTTATCTTTAGTTACGCTAATTTTTCGGTCTCATCTTTCGTCCTGTCATTCTGTTCAGGTTTGATTGGCCAAGTCGCCAATGAACTATGGGAAGTTGCAAACAAAACAATCAGGAATCTCTCGAAAGACGAAATTTCTATTCATGACTATAAGAAGAACCTAACTAAGCAGAGTGCGTATTATATTCACGAGTATTTGACGGTCGACTCTAATCTCCATATACCAGGTAATGCCGCCATTGCGAAGGCCAAATTATTTAGCAAAACCGCTCCAAAAGGGAAGACATAAACTCACCTTTTGGTGTCAAATTTTGAAATTCGCGAATAAGTTCACTTTGTTACGTTCTGTTTTGGCCCGTGTTATACGCGAATACCTTCGACCGTTCTACCACATTTCGCTCGATAGTATAGACGATAATCCGACATACAATTTGCATATTCAATACATATAGAGATTTGTGTCCTTCATGTAACCACGGATGATTTCGCAGACCTACGATAATTGGTACGTCCAGAGAGATGACGCGGTATTACAGTCGTTCAACTACAATGTTATCACGGCGTTCTTGCGATAATTCCGATTTTTGACCCACCTCCTTGTGTACCAGTGGATCCCGGATTCAAGTTGAAACGCATGGTGAGCAACGTGGAGACGGAGTTGGGGGAATGTGTTCAACAACATGTACGTGTGTGGGATTTTCGCTGTGCATTCAGTGGTAGCAAACACCTTGTAAGTCGAGTTCACCTCAATGGGACTTGAAAGTTTAGTAGGCCGAAGTCATGTTGCCTGACCAATTTTGGAAAAGAAAGCCGTCCTCATTCACTTCGTTCGGATTAGTGGGCCGTGAATTTCTCTCGCAGCTCGTCCAGAGGACCGTTTTCTTACATCATGAGAATAGAGTTTGCATCATGTCAATGAATTGAGGAGATAGGAGTGACAAGAGCAATTTGGAATTGGAATACTAGCAACACGTTTAAAGTCCGGGTGTTCCTGAACCATCATTCCATGCGACGAGTACGGAAGGAATAGCGTCAGACCTATGAACATATCGATCGAATAATGAAGTGACATATATCGTTGGTATTAGAAACGCGGAGAACAATTAAAAATACCTGGAATACGTAAAAGATACACCAATTTTTGTCATAGCTATAAAGTACTTGTTCACGTAAGGCGCCGGCCGTTATTCCCCATAGTTATCACAGGAAGTAGTCCGCGGGGGGGCGTTTTGCTGGGATTGACTTGACGTCCTGCAACAAGAAGAGAATCAGCACTGATAAGCGTGTTGGAAGAAAAGTGATGACTTACAAGCGGTGCATGATTGAATACCTTGTACTCTTGAGCGAGATGCTCGTCGAGCTCAAGTATTGAAGCTACATTCCCGCAGCTAAAAAGAGTTTCAGTCAAATTCTTCACCCTTGGTCTGGTGATAGTCAAATTGAAGGCTGTGTATGAGGTGTTAAATGCTGGTGGATTAACCCTTAAGCGTTCCTCAAGCCAAACATGTGGCATGCGTTAGGATGGGATATGATAAAATGTTTGGGTAATACTGACTGCATGACGCGCGATATTGATTACAAATTTTAAAACAACATACCGATAGCAGTAATTTGGCGCACTCCAGACGGTGACGATCGTCTGATCGAACATGAGTTTGTAGCCTTCCATGGCGAGCTGATGGGCCCTTGCTATTAGATCGATGGCATTTGTATGGGTGAACCCTTTCGTTATGTCGGCACCAAAAAGGTAGCCGGCTCCACGAGGTGATAAGCCCCAGCCCTGGATATCTGGGTTTGCCACATAAGTGAGTTGTGAATTGGGGAAGCCGCGAAAGTTCGGAAAGACGTACCGTCAGGGTCGGACCAAAGGAGGTCGCACATTGGTCCATCGTGTGGTACTTCTTGCTTTCTGTCAATGCTACGAATCTAACCAACACGGGGAGAAGTCATTAACATAGGGGGATAAAAACGCCAGTCGCAAGTAACTCACCTGATCTATTGTGTACAAGTTTGGACTCAAACCTCCGTGCACGCAGAACACTCGGCCATCCACGATGGCACCCAACGCGAGATAATCAAATATTTCACAACACCATCTCCAAACGTTGCTGCTTCCGTATTTCCGTTGGCATTCGTCATAGAAGCCATAGACTTGTGTAATCTGTCGAGATTCATGGTTTCCGCGGATGAGGGTGATCCTCTCTGGGTACCTCACTTTAAAGGCGAGTAAAAGGAGGAATGTTTCAACGGAGTAGAAACCCCGATCTACAAAGTCACCTATCGTTCAACACGAGTCAATTGCAGCGAGGTCATAAGCGAGAGTCAAGCGAGCTGTTTAAGTACCCATAAAGAGATAATTCGTTTCCGGACAAAAACCTCCAACCTTGAACAACTCTATAAGATCGAAAAATTGGCCATGGATATCACCACAAATCTTTGAAATAGAGATAAGCCAGAAAAAAAAAGTAATTGGAAAATACAGCGCTCACTGTGACCGGAGAGTCAACGACTTGCACATTACCTTCCTCTATCAAGATCTCTCGTGCCTTCAAACAGAGTCTTTTAACTTGTTCCTCTGATATTGGTTCACATCGAGTCAGTTGTGCGATCTGTCTAGAAAGATGAAATGTCAGTGAAAAAGAGGTTTTTCAACAACTAATTGCTTCACTGGTCTAAATCACTGGACATTCAGAGGGGGTCAGAGGTACAATATTGATATATTCCAATTTCAAGGACTGAGTGACGAATTAGTCACATTTATCACGTGATTCTTCTATAAATGCAATTGTCGAAGACTCCATGTATATAAGTTATACAAAGAATTAACAAGGAATGTAATAAAACCAAAACAGATTTGTAATTTCAAAACTGTTGCAATCTATAACACAAGCAAAAACCACATTGTCAGGAATTCAAAACAACAGTGGCACCAATGCCTTTTCGCACATCCCCCCTCCATGCGCCGTGACCTAGACTCATATGATGGTATGAATATTCAGTAGATAGAGGTTGGGGCTGATGAATGTATGGTGAAGAGACATGGGTCTGTAAATGACGAGGCTCCTGACGGCGAATATAGCGCTCGTCTTGAATTGGAGCAAGAGTTGGAGGAGGTGAAGCGAAACGAGGCACATGACCAACCGCATTCGACGAATACCCATTTTGAAGATAATGTGATTGGGCACCCATGTGGCCATTGTGTATCCCGGAGTGAACTGTCAGCATCTCATGACTGTTATGAGAGTAGCTATGGCCATCATCATACGATAACGAGTATGGAGGTGTTGGTGGCCCCGATGCCGCAGAATGATGAGAAGAAACAGAATGCGATGCAGGGGAGGGTGGGTTGTCGTTTGGGTGCTGGGAAGGGGGATAATGGGGATTATTGATATGCGAGATAGAATGACGAGAAGAGATAGGAGCAGGAACGTTTCGGAGGTGTGTGGAATGTTGCTGCGGATGTTGGCTGTTGAAATTGGTAGGTGTGTTCTGATAGGAAACAAAGTTACCACTTCCACTGTTGTTGCCGGAGCCACTCGACGATGGGCCAGAAATTGGAGTGGTATGGACGTATGTAAAGCCACTCCCAGAAGTCTGCGACTGCTCTTGATACGTCGTTGTGCCACTGCGATAGTTGTAATTCAGGTGTCCCGAGCCAGACAAAGTAAGTCCTTGGGATCCTAGATAAGAATCTGGGGAAGACGAGGATAATCGTCCCGAAGCTGATTCAAAACGAGAACTGGGAATCGGAAGTGTGGTAGCGGCCGGGAGGGTGGCCTGCACAAGTGGGGGTGGAGAGTGAGGGGGAGGGGAATTCTGAGCATAGACGCGAGCCTGTTCCAAGGGTGGTGGTGTCAGGGGAGGAGGCGAGATTACAGACTCAGAACTAGTGGTTGTAGTAAACCGTTTTCGGGCACCACTAGAGCGGGCAGAATTCCGCCGTGAACCAGGGGACAAGTGAATCCGATAGCTGTCAGAGTTGTGATTAGCGGGAACAATTCTAGCAACAGTGGGTGATAGCTTAGACTTACTGTTGTTGCAAGTTGTCCTGCCTCGAACAACGCGTCTCACAACCAGGGAAGGGGCACTTATGATTGCGCTCCCCGGTGTGAACTCGAGAATGTCGAGCCAGGTGTCCACTTGTGGTGAACGCACGCTCACATGTGCTACAAACATGTCTCTTTTTGGACGGGGCAGAGGAGTTGGTGGCATTGGAAGATGTACGCTGTGACACAGGGTGAGACGATGGAGGCGACATTGGAGGCGACGCCGATGAATTAGAAGAGTCTGGCAGGTACGACGAATTCAACTGTGAGTGATAATACTGACCACTCATATGAGCCTTCTCTGCTCGTGGCATTCTTGAGAGTGAAGCAGTGAACAGGGGGTAAATCCTAAGTGAGGGAAAAAAGGGCAGAAAACAGGGTCAGTTATGAAGGCGGCGTTATTTGTCTTGGCACCTGAAAAAAACATATACGTAACGGGCCATGTGTCCCATGTTTAGACTTTTTTGGGTGCCATTTTTTGGGACATACTTTTTTGGAATTTAGAAACAACATTCGAATGCAACAAATCCTATCAGATCTCATTTAATTGGCATTTGATCTAAAGAAACTAAAGCCCCAAATCTGTCGCACGTGCAACCGGCTTTCCCAATTTTTTTCTCCTAGCGACAGCGTGCGCCTCTCGCAGACGAGTATATCCTGATACACGTAAAAAACTAGCTATCTTGTAGGTCGGGGACAGCCTTGGTCAAGAGGTCGTCAAAGAATTGCCCCCGGAAAGGACCAGATCAAAAACAGATCTCCAGATCTCAATGATGTCTCAGCGGCTTCGATACGTACAACAAAATTCATATTTCCACTTTGGGCGAACTCTGATCAACAGCAAATTTTTCTTTAGCCTGAATTTGATCTGTTATGGTAGAGCTTGGGGCAAACCCTCGAGCTTCAGTAACTTTCAATTCCTTCGATGAGGTCCTCATCGCGCAAGCGAAATTTCACGGCACCGAATTAGTCGGCAACATGTATACCAGGTGTTTTGATCGGCATTGACCGTTTGGTATCCCTTCAAGTAGAATCAGTGCGTTTTTACTTAGGTCATACTCATATGAAACTCGGCAGCCAAAATGTCATTATTTGCATCATGGTAATTGTCGTCATTAGAAGATGCACTTTTTAGTCAATTGGGTTAAAATGCCACAACCCGCACCGCTTCCTATGTTTCGTATTTTAGCAATCTGTTATTTTACATAAGAAAGTCTTCATATTGTACAACTTCCGACTGGTCCCCAAAATTTTAACATGCGTTTTACATTCTGTATTGCTAGTGCCTACCAGATCCGGCAGATGTACGGATGTTCATCCGGAAATTCGTCACGGTCGAAATTTACGCCGTAGATCCCGACTGAGGGGCTCAAGCCTTACGAATTTAGACAAGCGTCTGGTCAATGAATTTGCTGCTTTTGGCATTGCGATACAATAAATCGGACAGTCACTCAGGAGGCACTTCGGTTGATCCCATTCGACAGCATAAAGCAAATTATGATTTCTTTCTGGGTAGAGAATTACTATCAATGAGTATTCAACATTGTGTCCTTGGAGTTTCAATCTTCTTGAAGTGAAATTTATCCCATACACCGACAATGCTATCCTGGAAGCAGAAGAATTTACTTCCGTGGGGATTTCAACGTGTCACATTGTCTATTTGTATTCATAACATCAGATCGTTTCCCACTCTGATAAACAAAAATCTCATGGCGGCATCCAAATGTATACTTTCGGAGGCGATAGCTCATCCATGACACGTCAGTGTAAATAAAGCAATTGCATCGGAAAACTAAAGGAAATCCACTCGATATTCTTATTCGCAATACCTGAGTGTTACTGCGACAACATAAGTACGTTAATCCTGATTATCGCAGCGATGCAGGGGCTTGCAAAGCCCTTAAAATGATCAGGTTAGGATTCAGGTACCATAATGTGGCAGTGCTTGTCATGCTTGCCAACGGCAAACAACGGCATCAACCGGCAGTTCTAATAAATCCCACCATCAAATTTCCTGAAAAACTGAAACAGAAATGTTGATTGAAATCGCTTATGAGTTATAATTATTCGAAATAGCAAACTTGTTGATACAAAGGAAGTGCAGTGATCATTATGGTCGCATTGACAAGCGCATTGGTGATCGTTTTGTGTACAGCAATTTGTTTGAAACTCCAAAGCATTGGTTAGTTAACCGGTGACAGCCTTTTGACAGATGCGGTGAAGTCCAAAACGTCACGACCGGCTGACCTTCTGAATCGAGGATCAAGCTTTCAAGTTCCGAGTTCTACAACCATTCCCAACTGTTTTTGCATCGGTTTTGGATTGAAGATAGACGGTATCTCTTAAGTTGCCTTTCATGACGCATCTACGAACAGAAACGGGCAGAAATTATTGCTTATAACCTAGTGCAGTCATTTCTTACATTTACTTTGATGCCTGGACTTTTATTTAACGAAAGGAGCATGTTGACAGAATTCGGATGACACTAATCGGTTACCGAACCGAACGAAAACTTTTCCCAAACCCTTGCTGGTTAATTTTCTCATTTGCTTGATTGCCTGGATCTGGAATCTCTTTCAAAGTCGGAACTTGTTGGACACGAGTACGGAAGGACGGGAATGCAATTGGCAATAGTGTAGACACGCATCACAAGACACGAGCATGGGACTGCGCCAGCAATGCGCAAGTATCATTACCGCCGACTCACCATAACTCGCGTTATTGGCAATTGGTTGCGATAGATTCTGGTAGCAATGCGACGGCAGTTCAAGTTCCTGATATTATTATCTGGCAAGTGTTACTCACATGCTGTCAACTTCACACGAGCTCAGCGCTCAGCGCTTATCTTTCATGATGGTTGATATATTGCGGTCGCACCGTAGGAAAAAAAAGGAACCTCTGAATGCAAGTTGCCCTGGCAGTTCTCACAATTGTCTGGACTCGCCGCGATCAGTCCAAAAGCTAGTGGTGATTGGAAAGAACCTAGTTGTATCCCTTCCAAATTATTCCTGCATCGAATACAACCAAAAATTCGGCATAGCAATCCCTAATTGGTGGTCCTTACCAATGACTCTGCCTGAACAGTGAACCTTTGGTTCTCTTGCATCTTCATCTTCGTCCCTATAATCCTTATACCGGTGGCACTCACCGGCTCACATGTTCGCGCTCATTATCCAGTAGTGACTGAAAGCAACGTCTACTCACCCGCGTTGTCGGCCCTTTCTTTCACTTTCCAGTTGTTCCTTGTTCGTGGACGGGAGCTGTCATTGCTGGGAACGACGCGTCAAAAAATGCGAATAGTGCTATGTGCACTTTTTTTGCCTTACAATTAGGTTCTGAACTGTTCTGAATAACCTCCTGAGGCCCCACATTCAAACATCAAAGACCCCGCTTGTATGTGTGTGTCTTTCATTATCATACTCGTTCCCTGCAAGCATCCTTATGATTATGCCTTTGACGTTCGGTTGCTGTCACCTTGCCTCTGCGCTCGAAAGTCAAGGACACGTCTAGCTTATGGGCATGGTGTTCAGCCGTTACCTCCCTTTCCCTAAATATATGATATTTTTGCTTACGTTCTATCTACAACAGGAAACATTAGCCTGATTTAGACTGATAAAAAAAATATACCATTCTGATTCCTCTATGTTATATATTTGAATATACGAAATCTCCAATATATTTATTGTTAGTAGAAATAGTACTAGTATTACAGAATGTATCGCAAGCTTGAATGGCATTTAAAGTCCACTCAAACAAGTCTTGTTGTATCTTATTCCGGATTCGGATTTCTGACCGGCACATTCCAGCATGAAAAAGCACTGGACACTCGTTGGTACGCTGGAAATAATCTATTGTGTTTTTCGCACCCGAAGAAGTTGGCGTCTAATTTCCTGGGTGCAAAATACTCTTACAATGTGGTAGTTGGTGGCAAATGCATTAGGAAACAAAAAGAACTCACTTCTCAGATTGGGGCCCTAAACCTTACCTAAACCCGGAAGCTGACAAGGACTCCAGGTACCTAAGACTTTAAAGTAATAAATGCAGTGTGAACCTTCACGAGACAGCTGACCGACAGCTGACTGACATTTTTTCCTGGGACAAATTTAAAGGGCAGTGGCACTGCGGGCAAAAGCTCCTTATTGGAACCGGAAAATACGTTAGAAATACTAAAGCAAATAAGTAATTGTTAGCCAG
>QDKV01004873.1_pt1 | contig 17372 bp, 16 predicted proteins | sample 1861101 | NCBI WGS metagenome assembly QDKV01 (sample SAMN04275158, study PRJNA302643) | Fungus metagenome, whole genome shotgun sequencing project. | isolation source: fruitbody | host: Mallocybe terrigena | place: Sweden | collected 2013 | reverse complement strand
GAAAGAGGGTGCCGAAGATGCAAGTATGTTGGAAGTATCGTTCAACTACATGGTCATATTAACCCAACACGCCGTTTTTCAGATTCCAAAGGACCTGTGGAAGGAACAAAGGGAATATGTGAGGCTATTTTCCGAAATACAAGATTCAAAGATCGTTTCACGAGCAGACGTTATTCAGGGTTGAAGAAGAATCTCCAGGACGTTAAGGATCCTTTCCAAACGCAATGGGTAATGCGCGTCCCATCGATCGCAAAGAATCAACCGAACGAGCGTGTCTCTTACTGTGTTTTCCCTGCGTGGATTTCCAACAAGCTAGAAGAAACTCCAGGTTACCCCCAGCCTGTGCCAAAATCCCGTCTACCAGATCTTTTCCAGATAAAGCCGGCTCCCGGAATGGATCTTGGCGTGTTCGCAAAGCATGATATCAAAGTGCACAAGCTAGTCTTTGCTGAAAGACCACTGGTTGTCTACCCATCAGCGACGCTATACGCAAAGGGCTTGACTGAGGGGGATGCAACAAAACCTTCGAGCTCTCGTCGTCAAAATTTTCTGTCGACTCCCCGTTTTCGGCCGAACCGTTTACTACCAAAAGTAGTCACGCGACTCAACTTGGCGAAGTGTCTCGTTTTAAACTTTACAATAAAGATCATTTTCAACGGATTATCTTCTTAGACTCTGGCTATACAGTTAACCACGAATTTGTGAAGAGCTAGTATTACTCCATCCGTGAACTTCTCGTTATCTGCGTATCTTGTGATATGGAATTCAGATTGTTCTCCCGGTGACTTGCAATAATTCCGACCCAAGTTAAGTATTATGCGGATGCGTGTTAACAAGCTGTTGCGCCCGCAGCCCAATCTCTCGGATCTCTAATGACTTTTGGCCTCCACTTCCTTTACTCACGTCTCTCAAGGGATTCCATGACTGGAACATTATTCTCATGCTTTTTCCTCTTCGTCTTCTTTTCTCTGACTAACGTTCATGGCTTGAAGGTTCCGTTTGAGCAACGCGCCCCCAGAGGAGCTTCCATGACTTCCCCACGCTCGGCGTCAAGATATACCTTTGGTGGTTCCAATCAACGTGAAACCGTTGTTAACGTACGGGATTTACGGGTAAACATCTTTTTTATGTACAAATACTTATGCTGACCATTCACTTAGTATGCGACGAATATCACGATTAATGGGAAAACTGTTCCGGTAGCTCTCGACACTGGCAGTACAGATCTGTGGTACGTGCAATCTGTCCGTTTGGTGCCACTCTGGATGATTTATGTATGATTGTAAACTCAGGGTTAACCCTCCAGGTGGCATTGGTCCTTTCAACGACACAGGAATTCCACTCCGGCTGCTATATGGAGACGGAACTTATGGGGTCGCAGGAACTATTGGTGTTTCACCGTTTGCCTTTGGCTCGTATAGCGTACAGAGACAAGCATTCCTACATGCCACAAATTCCACGATCGGATTAATGAATACCTTGGGCCTTTATGGGCTCTTCGGTCTCAGCTTTGACTTTGTGACCTCGTCTCCTATCAATGCTGCAGTCAAAGCCAGATACGGTAATACCACCACTTGGGGTCAATCTGTTCTACAGAACATCTTTGATCAACACCCCAATCAACCCAATTTCATCTCTCTATATCTTTCTCGAACGGATGATTTAGAGGATACACAGGGGGGATCCTTTTTCATTGGCGAATACGATCCGAAATTTGCAGATGTTGCCAGATCACCGAAGCTGTCTCAATATCCTGATGGAGGCGATCGTTGGACGACTCTTCTCGAAGGCATCTATGTCGATGGAAAGGCTATCTCCATTACATCGAGCATCAGGGGTGTTCCTGAGGGTCACGCACAAGCGCTGCTAGACACCGGTGTTCCGACTACTCTTTTTCCAACAGCCATTTGGAATGCAATATATTCGCTCGTTCCTGGAGCTGCGAAGTACACTGGCAACAATTACACACTTTGGGTCGTTCCCTGTAATACTACAACGATAGTTGAGTTAGTTTTTGGGTAAGTCATGTCGTATTTGACTTGTAGACCGACAATCAACTTTATATAATAGCGGTCAAAAGTTTGCAATCCATCCCCTCGATCTCAGCGTCATCAGTGTCCCTCCTCAAGTCAACGGTCAGGAACACACTGCTTGCATATCCTCATTTTACACCATGGATGGCTTTGCTAATAATGGATTTGAGATTGCGTTGGGGGATAGTTTCTTGAGAAATGTCTATTCCGTGTATGTCGGTTTTGATTGACCCTCGGCATTTGTGTGTACTGACTCACTTCATTCATCCAACGACTTTCTTTCCTCGTTCAGATTTGCCTTCGGTAATTCCACGTCAGCCGGCAAACCCTATATGCAACTACTCTCGAGAATTAATTCAACGAGGGCTGTATCTCAAGTCTCGACCATTCGAGGGAATAAATTGGCCTCTCTCCCCCCGGAGTTACCTCCAATCACTCTGGTCAAGCTTCTTAACGACTCTTCTCCCGCAGAACCCGGGCCAACAAATACTGCTAGCCCAGCAATGTTAGCCGAAGGTAGCTGGCTCAATATCAGTATAAAAGAACAAACAGTTAGGACATATGGATTGGTCGTCGTCTGCTTGGTGGCTGCGAATGTCATCATTTCCCTAGCGCTGCTCGCGTTTGTGGTATTGGGGTGTGTGCGGAAGGGAGCAAGTCGTGGTCAGCCAATGAAAGCAGGTTCAATGACACAGTACCATCCTGTGGAGTCGACTTTGGACGACAATTATTCTTACTCGGCAGCATACGAGAAGCCTGAAGACTGATTGACTCGGGCAACTTTAGCCTAGCCTTAAATATTTAAAGCCTCTGCTTCCTTTCAATACCTCTACTTTTTCTATTATCAAGGGGAGTGTACAGAGATTACTATACATACTGACATGGACATCTTACAGTTTGTATTATTTCTTTGCAATACAAATCTACAACATAAACCTGAACAGAACATATTCCATTGTCCAACCATTACTCTGATTTTCTTTGAAAAATAGGGCAACTACAATATCTTATCGCCGAGGTGAAAGAAGCATTTGCTGGCAGCCTTTATTTGCAAACACGCATTTGGCGAGTTGGAAGAAGTCGTCAGACACTGATATGCGGTTTGTATTTTGATGGTCGAAAGACCCGGTGACCATGGCAGATCGCTGTGAAGGCTCGCTGCTCGATTAGAACCGTGTCCAATGTCCTTCGCATCTTCCGTGACTACGGCAAAGTCAAGGATCCTTTTAGACAATACACACCGTCGAAGCTCAGTGAAGCCGATCTCAAACGTGATGCAAGGAAAGCGAGCCGGAGAGTCCCTGAGATCCGGTTCTGTTGATCTAAACAGAGAGATAGGCTCGATTCTTTGACACAAAGAGGGTATTGTTGAACCTGTGAGCAACGGCGGCTCGTTTTTCAAGGCAGAGCAGCAAATGAGGAGAAGGGAGAAGCAATAACGACAGGAAAGGGAACACATGATCATGGTGAAAGAGGGTGCCGAAGATGCAAGTATGTTGGAAGTATCGTTCAACTACATGGTCATATCAACCCAACACGCCGTTTTTTCAGATTCCAAAGTGTCCGTGGAAGGAACAAAGGGAATATGTGAGGCTATTTTCCGAAATACAGATTCAAAGATCGTTTCAACGAGCAGACGTTATTCAGGGTTGAAGAAGAATCTCCAGGACGTTAAGGATCCTTTCCAAACGCAATGGGTAATGCGCGTCCCATCGATCGCAAAGAATCAACCGAACGAGCGTGTCTCTTACTGTGTTTTCCCAAACAGGCTAGAAGAAACTCCAGGTTACCCCCCAGCCTGTGTCAAAACCCCGTCTACCAAATCTTTTCCACGTAAAGCCGGCTCCCGGAATGGATCTTGGCGTGTTCGCAAAGCATGACATCGAAGTGCACGAGCTAGTCTTTGCTGAAAGACCACTGGTTGTCTACCCATCAGCGACGCTATATGCAAAGGGCTTGACTGAGGGGGAAACATATAAGAAGCACGTAGTGGACCTCGGGATGATGACCCCAGAGGATGCGAAGGCATTTGTGACTTTGCATAATTACCACAAAGTAACCGGGGAAGACCTTTTTGGAATCCTAAGGTTGAATATGATCATGGTAGAGATTATCAAGGGAGAGCATAAAAACGAGTGGGATGGATATGGCGCGATTGGGAAGGTGGGGTCAAGATTTAATCATAGGTTTGTCTTTTCAATTATTTTTTTTCCATCGTAATTTCTAAGAACAACTTGCATTTGTCCAGCTGTAATCCGAGCATACGGATGGACTTTGACGCTCAATCCTTCTCGATGAAATATATCGCCGTCAGAGACATCAACGCAGAGGACCAGATCTTCCTATCTTATTGCAACAGTGGTTTGCCAGTGGAAGAACGACGAAAACTACTCGAAACGTACGGCTTCTTATGCCAGTGCGCTGCATGTGTGAATGCCACACCTGAGAGTGACAAATTACGGGGGGGAATTCGAAGAAAGGGTTGTCAAACTCGTTCGAGGAAGACAAGCGATGTTGGCGGATCTGAAATTCAACGTTCGTTCATTGGATCCCTTGCTCAAGCTGGAGAAAGACGTTGTGAAGGAGGGCCTGGACGCTTTCCATATTTGCTTCGTATTATCCTGGATGGGTACGTCCAGTTGAAGAATCAGAAGAAGACAGAAGAGTACAGGTGCATTGTAATTTGTAGTTCAACTAGTTGTTCGATACACGTGATATACGGTTTCAATTTACGGCGCAATGTGTATTCTGGTGGTCGACCATGTCGGGTACCTGCACACCAGTAAGCTTCTGAGTCTATTAAGCCGACAACAAGTTCTAAGTGTCTCTTGTAGCACCATGACTGGTTCAATGCCTTGCTGACCTTTGGCCTATGTTGTGGGCTGATCATTTCCTACCTAGCCCAACACTACCGTATCATCCATGCAAAGTCTTCAGAAGGATTTAGCCCCGTTTTCCTACTACTTGGAACGACTTCTGCAGCGTCCACCATGTTTAATATGTGATTTATTTTATTTTCTTCTTGGTTGGAAAGACCCTCGAAATAATGTTTTTTTTTGGAAAATACAGGATCATTCTTCAAGCGCCTGTAATAAAGTGTTGCCGCATCCTGGTACGCGTTTTTTCTAGACTATTGGCGAGAAAAGCAGATATTGAGATATCTTGCAGAGCTTTGCAAGCTGTCTAGAAATGTCGGGTGGAGTCATCCAGGTAGGAATACAATGGTTTTGCTTTACGGTTCTGTGAGTAGGTTCCTTTTTTTGAAAGGGGATCAAAACGTTCTCAAATATTTTCGAGGAACAGCCTCATTCTTTATATGGTTTATTATCCTGAACATCTCAAATATGTCGAGGTCGGGACAGAGGAACTTGAGGCTCTCCTTCCACGACCCTCAATCAAGGGACGTCTAAAGAGTGTGGAATGGCGTTTGTCCATCATCGTTGCTTGGATCACTGGGATCCATCTGTGCGTCGTTTATTTCTTTTAGTTGACCTCCTACTCACGATAACGATCAGGTTTTTCATTGCATCAGTAACCATTTACCTTCTTTCTGCCATTCCATTGTCCCCTGAAGGCTCGATTCCTCACCAAATTTCTGCGTGGGCGACATTCATGGGCGTCACCTCTGCCATCCTCGCAACCATTCAATACGCCCCTCAAATACTACACACATACCGCATGAAACTTGTTGGCGCCTTGAGCATTCCGATGATGTTAATTCAGACCCCTGGTGGTTTCTTGGTCGTGATCAGTATCGTTTTGAGGCCTGGTACCAACTGGACGAGTATGTCTTATTCAATTCATCCTCTATCGGTATTCAAGCTTATGGTACATACAGGCTGGATAACATTTGCAGTAGCCGCCATCCTCCAGGGCTGCCTTCTCGTCATGTGCATCATGTGGAAGTTCCGCCAACGCGAACTCAGCGTTGACGACTTTGGCAATCCACTTCATCCATCCTTCCCTCCTCCGTCTTGGTCCGAAGCATGCACGCGGGGTGATTGTGAAACTCGTATCGTTCCTGAGCCAGACAACGACCCCGTTCCAGGACTTGTCACTGAGCCATCTGAGAACCCTGTTGCTGTTTGTGTCGCATTGGCCGAGGCTCTTGAAACAGCTGTACAGACGGATTTGCGCCCGCCAACACTATTAGCCGAACAAGAGGACGCGACTGAGCAGACTGTTGGCTGGGCGAGAAGGTTAGGTTAGGCTGCTTCATCTATAAAAGGCCGACAAAATAGGAGCGTGGTTACAACTGGTGTAGTCGGTGTTCATAAAAATCCAAATGGTAATTCGTCTCTTCTTTGCACGTTTTTGTCGTATATTTCTGTCTGCATTGTGGACAATTAGCATGTATCGATCTCTCTTCGGGCTCTTCATCACACATAGTACTACCACGTTATTCAATAATATCTAATGACTGGCAATCTTTCTCAACAATTGAAACATAACAACACCCACCCAGCCAACAATTCAATTCAACCCTTACCGAATGTGAGCTCGAGTCGATGTGTGGTACTAGAACACATTCTATGACAAACTTGTATACACTTGCTATTAATTACTGCTACGCTAATCATCCAAAATACTTTTTAAAAGTACCATACAATATCGTGGCAATCGAAAGCACACATAACCCGTTCCACAACTCCGAAACGGGAGTAAAAAAAAAAACAAAAGTGCTTCACAAAGTCAAAAAATGAAAAGAAAAAAAAAAAGTCTTTCGATAGTAATCCATGAATGTCCTTTATTAGGGCTGTCCCCTTCCACCATTTCCATCGTTCTTCATCCTGACACGACGAAAAGCCTAAAAAACGCTTTGACCGTGCCAATCCTACGCAACTTCTCGCTCTTCCTTCGATTTAACGGAGTCTCACTCGGTATGCTTTCAGCCCCCGTACTAGCGCTCTTCAAACCGTCAACGGGTATTGTTGTAGACGAAGCCATCGACCATCTCTTCATTTTCGCAATAAACGACTTGCTCCTGTTGACTCCTTTCTCTGCTTCAAGTTCTTCGGCTCTGGTATATGCAACTGTAGGAACACAAGACTCGTTTTGCTGTTGTTCCGTGGCTGGTGCTCCCTTGGTAATGGAAGTCTGCGATGAGTCGGATAATATGCTCAGAGCAGAATAAGCCGATGAAGAGTGTCGACGACTTGAAGTTGATAAGGAACCGGTGAGACTAGTGCGCGATCGCGTGTTGTGGCCCTGGCTTGAATCAAGAGACGATGAGTGTGAATTCGTGAGGGTGGACAATGACGGTGAGGAAGGGGGAGAGACTGTGAATGCCTTCGGATCTGGCATCTCCCCAGACTCCGACAATCCGAGACCAGAAGACAAAGCCATGCCGATCAGCGACTGCCTGTTGAACCTTTTGCTGGTACGGCAAGCGCTAACGTTGGGCGATTCACCAATCCCAGACGACGGCACTTTTGAATGCCGATTGAAATGCTGTTTCCTATATGCTCTCGCGGAGACTGGCAGAACCACATTGTCGGAAGCCAAGCCCAACCTCGTAAACCTAGGTGTTTCACCATAAGTGTTTGAAATGTACCACGAATTATCCTTGGGTAAAGTTCGTGATTTTAACGGAGTTGGCGTCAGCGGCGGGGTTTGAGGACTTTCGAAAGATGCCTTGGCTTTTTCTGCCACTGACGAGTTGGAAGCAATAGCCTGTTCGCTTGTGACTGTTGACGGTGGGAGGGCAAACGAGAGCATCTGGGAATCACTCGTACGTCTCGGTTTATGAAGATCTCTGCGTGTTTGAAAAGAGACGGAACTCGTTTTGAATAGATTTCCTTTGGTGCTCTTTTCTTCGTTTGCCATTGTCGAATCTAAAGAAATCACAGGCGGGGGAGTGGATGTCGGTCTGGGGGGAACCACAGGGGCAATGACCCGCGCTTGAGAGTGAAGGCCAAAGTCCTGAGGGGCACAAAAAGATGATACCCTACTATGTACCGAGGTACCTTTGTCGATATCTGCGTCAACTGGCATGACAGCTGGTCCAGCCAAGGGGGATGAACGTCGAGGCTTTGTGACCGTCTTTGATCGTGAAACGCCATGGGGAGAAGGAGGAGGGGTCAGAAGTCCGTTGTCGGGATTTATGATGGGACCTAGTAACATGGTCAGCCAAGAGGGGGAACCAACGGCTGCAGCGTCGAAGGCCAAAGGCACACCTGATGTCCACTCCGAATCGACCTGCCAGAGTGCGGAAGAACTTCAATCAGAAATTAAAGCATGACGAAGAGAAGGATCAAAACCCCTCACCGTCATCCGTTAGCAGTGCCCAGGGCCTTTTCAAAGGTCTTTTTATTTTCCCCTCGGCTAGTTGATATCTAATCAACACGATACGAAGCGATGGGAAATTCATGCAGAGAACCCTGGGTCAAAGCTATCACATGGATAATCGTGTCAGCCACATGCAATTCTTCCCTTCGGACTTTAGCCACCAACTCCATTCCGGAGAGATCTATTAAGACCCAGGTATCAGCTGGTATCAGATGGTTGTTTGTAATGACCGACCCATTCTGTCAGTTAATACTAAAAAAGGTAACTTTAGTATTTCATATTGAAAAAAAGCTTGACAGCTCGACGATAACAACTACAATAAACTATTTTAATCCTTCTCTTTCTAGAGTCACAACGTCAAATGCGGCTTTAAAGCGGATTGACGTCGGTTACAAGTCGGTTTGAATTTATTCCGCATTACAAATCCATGAGTATTCCACAAAGCTCGGACATTTGCTCAACCTGATGCCGAGCAAGAAGCTTACGTTCGTGTCCTTGCAGATCTGGCACTATGTATGGATCAAGGAGAAAGGGTGTTAATTAAATTGAACGAGTATCCTAGAAGTACGGTTTAAAGTTTATGCATTATGACCTGTCGGAAAGGACATGTTAGTTATTCAAGAATAGGGATACAGACCGCTGAACGAACGTTGTATGATCACATTCGGTGACCATCAGACGTATTTCAGGCGGCATCATCTGTCGAATGACCGAGCATGTCATTTTCGTCATCCTCTGGTTCAGGGAGAAGATCGCAGTACTATGATGGTAGAATAACGTGGCAGGTTGAACAAGCTACAGTCCCTCGCAGGCCCCTATCAAGAGAAGGAAAAGAGAAACTCGAAGTTGGGTATTTATAGATGGGCATGCATCATGGAAAAGTTGAAATTTCAAAGAAATGAAGTGATGAATAGGATTGTATCATGGTTATGGCCCCCCCGGTCACGGTGGACCGGGATCGACACCGCATGTTTTACTACTCCATTAGTAACGAGAAGACACAGGCACGAGAAGGAGGACGAGCGTGGGCTATTGATTGTTCACCCTCGTGCCGGACACCAAAAAATGAGCCCCGTTTGAGTGTTAAACCATCTTCCCCACCATATGATACCCGGGCCAAAATTGTGCCATGTGGGCGCGTTTTCGGTGTACCTGGCCTGTAATTTACTGGCAGTGTAAATTCTTTTTTTTCGATACGACGAGGAAGGCTTCGCTCTCCCCGTCGTGTCTATACCTCTTGACAGAACAAGAGTCTATTCCCTCTTGCTGTGTTTATTTTCTCTTTAAATTATCTACTATTTTTATATTTTGTAGATATTGATAGTTCTGTAAGTATCTGTTTACATAATAATAAAGAATATAGTATTGCCTTTATTTTATATCTAACACCGAGTAAAGATAATCTTTATGAACCCGATTTGTTCCACCAAACTTGGAGTTCTGTGTGTTACGGCATGAGAGGTAGGGGGAAAGGTAGACATCGTAACCCCTTCCTTCCACAGATACTTTAGAGGCATGTCAGCTGGTAAAGACCTCTGTGCTCAACGATACATCTGCTTGTATCTACTAGCTTCCTGATGTTCAACTTGATCGGTGACTCCACCTTCCCAAAACGGAAACTTCTCCTTGGAAGGCAAGCCATGTTCGACGAGTTTTTTTTACCGTAAAACTGGATTATGCCTACCAGCCCTTGAACAAGAGGCAAATAATTACGACATGTAGAGACCGCAGAGTAACGCTTCGCAGATAGTTTACAAAGTAATTCATGTGTTATGCTTCATTGCTTGAAAACAATTTACGGTTCTTTGTTTGATGCAATTCCGAGTTATTCTTCCTTGTTCTCGTCATCTTTTAAATTTCCCACTTTGAAGTGCTAAATATTGTTCTCCAAGGAAGTCCTTAAGGAGGAGTAAACGCCTCGGTTTCCGAATATGACCTTTCGAGCGTCGCCAAACCTATGTGGCAGAAATAAGAACGAGAATACGAACAGCCTAAGGTATGGTCAGGGTTTAGTGGAGTAGTCCCCAAAGAATATGAGCCTAGACACCGTTCGTGCGGCGATGAAAAGCTTATCGCCCTGAGACATGAGAAGATCGCTTGAATCAGCCATTGCTTGAGTAGATGACCACGAAAGTGAGGAATGAGAAGTGACTTTGAGCCGGGGTCTTGGGTTATATAAATTTTGACAAAACCATAAAATGAGTTACCAGATCATCAGGAGATGTGGGTGCTTATGGGGCAAAATAGCAGGATGATTGGCTCGAGAAAGCCCAAGAATAGTCTAAGTCGGGACGCAATAAATTTGATCGGGAGCTACCAGTGATTAGCGCCGAGCGCTTGATAAACGCCGTGACAAGCACATGAGCCTTCTAAAACGTTAAAACATGAGACATGGTTCGTAGATACGAACTTTACGGAACTGGAGCAATTTCTGAAAGCGGTCGGTTTTTCTCTCATGCGCAGGTGTACGGAAAAAAGATGACTCACATGTATAACCCGCAGCCAAAAAAGGTCCATCCAACTCTTAACCTCTTGTCACCTTGGCCCCAAGATTCTTCCTAGACAAACAGAATAAGACCAACCCGCTGATAGCAAATATATGATTGACGTATATAGCTAAACCTATTGTTAGGGATGAACACAAGCCAACCAACGGTAGATTTCGACCTACCCGTATCCTTACCCCAGGCTACCTCAGGAAAAAATGATCCGAGCCGTTCTTCGTCAAAAGCGGCCTTGAAGCGGATTGACGTCGGTCACAGGTCGGTTTGAAGTTATTCCAAAATCCGTAGTCCCCATCGCTGAACTGACAAAGAGTGATCCACCCACGGGAGATAACAAATCGATAATGCTGTAGTCCACAAAGTTCGGAGATTTGCTCAACCTGATGCCGAGTGAGAAGCTCACGTTCGTGTCCTTGCAGATATTGGCACTATGGCTCAAGTGAAATCAAGGAGAAAGGGGCGTCAATTAAATTGAACGAGTATCCTAGACGTGCTGCGGTAAGTTATGAAGGTAAATAAGATCTAGTGATGTGTAGGTTTATGACCTTGTCGGAAGGAACATATTAGTTATTTGTTCATGTTCAAGAATAGGGCAAAAGAGGATTTTACGCAGCTCAAAGTACAGTTGTACGATCACACTCACCATCGACAAACATATTTCGCGTAGCGGCAGGCAGCGTGCACGATATCCCGTCCAATTCCTTCGTCAACTTGACTTGGCAACCTAACCGGCTTGTATCCGTCAGCCCGAATGCCATATCGAGCATGTCATTTTCGTCATCCTCTGGTTCAGGGAGAAGATCGTAGTACTCTGGTGGAAGGATAATGTGGCAGGTTGAACAAGCTACTGAGCCCTCGCAGGCCCCTATCAAGAGAAGGAAAAGAGAAAGAAGTTGGATATTTATAGTTGAGCATGCACCACGGAAGGGTTGTAATTTCAAGAAATGAAGTGATGGAATGGGATGGGATTACATCGTGGATTACCGTGGTTGCGTATGGGGCGATGGATTCATGTCCAATGACAAGACAAATGGGCATGGAGGGAGTGGGTAAAAGATAGACGTTCAAAATTAGTTAACATGTTTGATTTTCTTTTTGAAAGAAATTTACAGCTCACCCTCCAAATCAACATCGTACTCATGTGCAATGGATAAAATATCATCGCCTTCATTAGCCTCGACCGTTTTTATGAGATTGTCGTTCGCATCTTTGAAATAGACTTTGACACTATGTAGGATAATTCATTCGCATTTTGCGCCACGGCCCATTTAATAAACCAATTTCGTGTAGGAGTCGGAAATAGACGTGAAAAGATTTCGCAGCAAAATTGGAGGGAAAGAAAGAGGACAGGTGGAAGGGAAACCTAAATGAAAAGGTGACAACTCAATGATCAAATCAGTTCAACACTTACCCAGTTCCAGGCTTCGGTCGAGTGATATCTCCGTGTCGGGATACTGTGATAGCAAAGGTAAGAAGATAAATTTTAAGTCGGAACAAGAAACGTGCCAGTGGATGAATGCAGAGGTTGTATCTGCATGCCGTTCCCCTTCCAGCTGACAGATATGCTACCCCTTGTTCTCCTCACATCCGACACTAATTGGGAAGGGGGTGGTCGAATATAAGACCTCATTTTGAAAAGATCTTGACGTGGTGACGTTATACCCATTATGTCCAAAGTTTGCCGAGAGGTCGAAAACGAACACCGTATTATTGATGAAACATTTAAGAAAGCAGTCCGGGAGTGTTGTGCATGACGTAGAACACCATTTCGCAAAGCTGGAATCGACGAAAGTTGACTGAGAGCACTGTTGGGAAACATAACCAACCGCGTTTTTCCGAAAGGGAATTTTTTTTAATGAAAAAAGGTTTGTCTAGGAATGATATGCCAAGTTGACTGTTGGTGGGGGAAAACGGTCCTTAGGACTGACAGTCCCGGACGGTATCGACAATTGGCTTTTAGTGGAATGCGAAAGACTTGCGAATCATCCCTCGACCACCCATGTCACGTGGAACTTGTAGGTCACGGAAATCGACCTTAATAATAACAAGTGCAAACATCCGCTCACACCAACACTCTTTTTAATGCTTTGTTTTTTTATCTCTTCTTGCTCATTTAGAAGACATTTCGTACCAATGAACTATGAATTGATGGCGGTAAAATAGCCCATTATGATGATAAATTGGTCATCTCAGTATATCACTCGTGAATACAATCTTGTCAGTCCATCTTCGATAGCGCATATATTCCTCAGGCATCTCCTGCCATCAATAGCAATCAAGAAGACTGAGGTGAAATCGGTTAAATTCCCTCTCAGACGGAAATGAACCACGGAAGTGGCTCAACCTCACATCCCAGCAGAGGGCACATCGAGTGGGCCACTTGCATTTCTGGGGGCTGTGGTAGGCATCGGAGTTCATTGATGTATACCCGCAGCTGACACGCAACTCGCATCTTTTGACATTGTTGATCAATCTTAGAATGTCTACACCCATAATCCACACCACTAGGATAGCTGCGCCTCCGTCTTTGAGTTCCCAAGCATCAATGACCTTACAAACAGGAATATTGGTATTTAACGCATGGTTGCAGCCTCAGTGAGGCGGACGTATTTGCCAGCGAGATAGTGATCGCTGCATCAGATACGGCATAACCGCACGCCGGAAGCAGATGTGGCACCAATGGAGAAGCCATTGAAGAAAACTCAACAGCATCATACGTTGAGTTCTGATAGAGAATTGGGTACCAGGGGTGTTCTACAATAGAACTCGGTTCCCTTCATCGTAACAACCTTTGCCCCAATAACCGTTGTCCTTTACGTCCTAAGGCATTTTGGTCTCTGGGCAAAATTAATGGTCATCCTGGACGATTCTGCATCATTGGTCTGAGTGTGACATGCTCGTTTCGATTTAGCCGGCAATTATGTCAAGTTCAACGACGCGAAATTCAAGGCACTAATCACAAACTTTGATGAGGGCCTAGGACGGCTTCCCCAGAGGCTCCTAGTAACTGTGCGAGATTTCCAGAATAGATAACATTTAATGTCGTCCTATCTCACGTTGGTGACACCATCTCTAATCCTTACTGACTGAACAAAGTTTTTTTTAAACACCCGAGTTCCGTGACAATTTATTGATTTGATGGCCGCTAAACACTGCATCATTGACTTCCAAATCTGGAAGAGTATGTACAAATGCATCACAGTGCTGCCTCGGCCGAGCAGTGGTAGCTGCAACGATTGTACTCACAGTTCTCTCAGGACGCATCCTACATATTTCAATCTGGCAAAAATCTTTCTTATTGGCAAGACAAAACACATTTCAACAATTATTGTACAATGGCAGGCAGTGCGGGAAGCTCTTCAAGGATTTGAAACATATGAGACTTGGAATCGAATTTGCATGACATCCTTAGCTATGATTTGTGCGTTAATATATAATTAACTGAGGGAAATGGAGAATAGCTTACAACCTGTGATAGAATCATACTAGTAAGATATATCAACTAAAAGATATTAATTGCTTACGGAAACCTCAACAGTTTAAACTTCTTCTGCGCAATTTTTCCTATGAACAGGATCGTGAGCGAAAGGTCGATGTAGAGGTCTTTGCCCTGCAGAGTCAGTGTGACCGATCCTGATGCAACCTTAACGTCGATCTTCGCGGTGACGCCTTTAAGCAGAGATCCTGAAATGCTGGCAATGCTAACGCGACCATATATCGGGATTCTGACATAAAGCTTGACGCTGACATTGAAGCTACCACCTTTTTCGACAGAACCCACGAGCTACAGTTTGTGTTTAGATTGATATCAGCATGTCGTCTGGAAGACTTATGTCATACCTCAAGAATGCCAAGGAAGGACACACTGAACGTGTACTGGTTTGACCCAGCCAAACCACCCACCAATGACGTTGGCTGGTAATCCTTGATCAAAAAATTCCGGTCTGTGGGTCGTAGTGGTCTTCCACATATTTTTCAACCACTAAGCATCGTGATATGCAAGCGAAGTCAAGTAACAAGTATTGTATCCTCACAGTTCAAGCCCTCCCGATACGCAGCAGCAGCGGCGGCTGTCACCCGTTTTTAGCATTGCAGAGTTTATGAAATATAGATCTCACTTTGAGCTTCAACTAGGGCATCTCCCGAAAGAGAGGAAAGCTGGGGGTCCCTTGGAAGGACTTGTAGATTGCTCAGCGTTAGTAATATTAAGTGAAGATTAGAAGAACTCAACCATCATATGGATTGGCTAACCACAAGGTATCGACACCTCCGGCTGTAGGATGTTCAGATCGGTATGAAGAAAAGGAGGATATGACGCTTACAATAGTATGCAGTTAAATTTTGCAAGATTTCTGAATCAGAACCATGGACGTCGGAAGTTTCGTTGAGCTTATTGCAACATGAGATGGTGGACGTAAAATTGGGGAGCGGTAAACTACAGACCTTGCTCCTTTGAAACGCAAATGAGAGTGAAGTTGAGATATAATATAGTGACAATCAAGAATTAGGCAACGTACTTTCCAACGTCGAAGAAGTAAGTTTGATCGTCAAGCTGGCCAGCAAATTGGACGTCGACGTTCCAAGCAATGCCAACGGTCTTCTTGTCCTTATCCGCGAGAAATATCTCGATCTTTCCGTTAGCAAACTTGCCAGATTTAACTGTGCTGGTGATCTTGTTCTTGCTGAGGTCGCCAGTCAAACCTCCTGCAATTTGGAATCTCGGGTAACCGGGGGTTACAATGAATAGCGACCCATTTTTGAACAGAGTTGGGTTACTGCCATCGAATGCCCCTTCGATCTGTCACAATGTCCGAGTCTTTTTGTGTACAGACGATTCCAGGTGAATTAGACCGACCTCGAAAATCCCGAACCCTGCGTTAACAGCGACAGTTTGCGGAGCCTGAAGATTCAAAAGCTTTTGTGTGGTCAGGATGACCGGTAAACTTCCATCTTTAGTCAAGGGGCTGTGAAATTGTTGTTTCTTAACCCAGTCGGAAACAGCTTTAGGACGGAATGAACTTGAATGGAAAGTGAATAAATAAAATTTTCGCTCACCAGTGAGAACAGATTCATGGCCAATGGAATCGGACACTAAGTCGAAAGAACGATAAACTATTTAATTGCGCTACAGGCAGAGACTACACTGACTTTGAATTAGAGAAGAAAGGAGGTGATTCAAACTTGTTCGAAGGTGGTCGGTTACCGAAAACCTACTGCGACTACACATCTACTTATTATATACTGAAACGGCAGAGTTGAACATGGCCTAATAGAGGCACAATCACCCTGTACATCGTGGTTGGTTGGAATTTGATCTACTACAGCAAGTAGTAATTTATGTCATCACCCTCTTTTCAATCATGTGGTTCTGCGGAATAATACCAGCGTTGAGTCAATAACGTCAATTCATCCACATTCATCTCAAGGAGCTTCGGCGACCTGGGAGCACCCTCTTTTCAATCGATCATGTGGTTCTGCGGAATAATACCAGCGTTAAGTCAATAACGTCAATTCATCCACATTCATCTCAAGGAGCTTCGGCGACCTCTGAGGATGGGTCTGGTCAGGGTTTGACGGGAGCAATGGACGTAACGCTCGCTGAACAACATCGCCTTGTGTCTTAGGAACATTCACCGAGCTTAGCACTGGAAATTCACGGTATGCTGAACAAGTCTCAACTTTAACCAAATGTGTAATCAACTATTGCACATGGGTGTTCTAAATAATGGAACTTGAAAGCCCTTCGAGTGGTTGACTATTACGAACCTGCCTACTAATGGGTATACGGTATAGAGTCAATGCCTAGAAATGTCGGAAGCGGTTTGACAGGCCATTATACAGTTATGTGTAACAATTGCTCCACAGGCAAGGAGATTGCCAGGTATGGTTACGTTACATGCCTTATTTGGTAGGCTATTCGCATAAACGGAGGAGAAAGTTCAAACATCCACAGGTGCTTAGTATTTTGCGGATAGTTGTAGCATATCGAACAGAGCCAAGCGCTGTCAAATACCCGCGTTGTCCGCCTCCTTGATCCCTTTCTAATCAGATTTCTTCTTTTATGTACCTTGTCATTTTACCGAAGCTAACGCAAAGTGCATCGACGCTATTGACTCAACACAGAAAGCAGGATCCAAAGACATGCTAGCCTCTAATTTTGGTCAGTGCCATTTTCATCCCATGATCAAGGTGATGACATGCCAGTGCCAGCCTTGAATTCAAAAAGACGTCTATACATACTTTTCACAACAGTCGCCGAAAGGGCTTATATGATTTATCACCAACTGTACTATCAATAAGTTACAACTCGTGGAATAATGGATCATAAGTTTCAGTTGGAACGCCGTCCTAGTACACACTGTTCAAGTTAACTTGTGCATCAGGATACTAATTTCTAAGACACAAGGCGATGTTGTTCAGCGAGCGTTACGTCCATTGCTCCCGTCAAACCCTGACCAGACCCACCCTCAGAGGTCGCCGAAGCTCCTTGAGATGAATGTGGATGAATTGACGTTATTGACTTAACGCTGGTATTATTCCGCAGAAC
>QDKV01004874.1_pt1 | contig 17466 bp, 14 predicted proteins | sample 1861101 | NCBI WGS metagenome assembly QDKV01 (sample SAMN04275158, study PRJNA302643) | Fungus metagenome, whole genome shotgun sequencing project. | isolation source: fruitbody | host: Mallocybe terrigena | place: Sweden | collected 2013 | reverse complement strand
GACATTTTGCTTATTACCAAGAGTGTTTTGCTTAGCCAAAAAGTAACCGAGACTGCAATGCTAGCATGTCGCCGTTCACATCTGTCTTCCTTCTCTCCACAACGCTCTACAGAACAACTCGGAAAAAAGTCCATGAGTTTATTTAATAAGCACGGGTCGTCAGAAAGTCGATTGCGACATTAGTACGAAGACAATTTGCCGTGTGGATTTAGTCCGACTTTGCATGAGTCGGAATAATTGTTGGCATCCATCAAAACTTGAAACGAAAGGGCTTCAGAACCAAAAAATGTTGATACAAGAAGTGAAGTAGAGTCGAGAGGTGCACTTCGTGAAATCGTAACTTCCTCACTGAAACGCCGAGGCTTTTACTGGGTACACATGTGTTGCGAGCCGAGTGAAAGTGTGGCCGCGTTTGAATACATAATACTGCGAACAGAAGGACCACGTTCATTTGGATGTTCATCAGGCTATGATTACACTACAAACGAATTCGAAACTGAACAAAGTGAACGTTTCAGTGGGAATGAAACGAATATTTTTATTGTACTCACGTATCACTAATATGACAACAGATAGTAATCTCAGTGAGACTCCGATTGTCCAAGATACCGTGCATTCACGGCGACTACGTGATACGCAACGATGGTGATCATCGCAAGAATTCCGAGAGAATTTGCCAGCGTGTACAATGTCTGTTGCGAAATCATGACGAACGGCAGATATGCCTAATCTTCAGTTAATATATATTTCCAGTAGGGGAATAAATACACTTACGACTGGAGATTCAAATATTATTCAGTGGGTTGCAAGTATTATTTACATTTATTTTGTCACAGCGGAACCTAATATTTGCGGACGCGAAACTCCGGACAGAATTCGGGTCCATAAATGGTCAATAAAAGTTGAATTTTAAAGAATTATGCAAACGGGGTGCAAAGGGCCCCGAAAAATCATGTAAGACCGACCTCCACAAGGACCTTCGGGTCCAGATACCTATGTTGGATCCGTCATGCTGACGAAATAGGCCAGGGTGCCAAATTTTGGGTTCTTGAACGTTCTTCATATAAATCAATGGAGCTGGTATTTCTCTTTCCGTTACCATTCGCTCGTTATTTCCTGAATGACGTTTAAAGGTGTCGCAGGCATGAACGAAGCACAGAAATTGGAGCCGTGTGGTATCGGAAGATGATTGCTTGACGACAACAATTTACTTGCAACTTCAAGATCGACAAAAGCTCTGTTTTTTTAATGAATTGAGAAAGAGTACAAGACTGATAAAGTTTAAACAATCTAATCATGGTGCCCTCCGGAAGCGAGGTGCCCTGCTTTGCTGTTCTGCCACTCGTCATAGCTTTTCGCCCAGGCGTACACACCATACCCTAGTCGAATTGGTCAAAGAACAAGAAGGAGAAGTCGAAGCAACGCACCAAGAGCCATGGGAATTCCAAAGAAGAAAAGCTCGCCAGAGATACGACGGTAGCCATTGAACAAATAGGACCTCAACCAATGAGGTGCAGCTCTAGTCTGAAATGGAGAGATGGCTGCAAGAAAAAGGGTTACGACAGAATAGAGGTAATAAGTTTTGTGGACGCACTGTATTGCACAATACCCTTTTGTTTCACGCCGCTTTTATCACCCCACCAAAGGCCCTGGACATACCAAGAGAGGTCAAATTACAAGTGATGCCGACTACAAGTTGAAGGCTCACATAAACCTTCGCTAATTATTAGCATGGGATGAAATTAAATTTTACAGAACGGACTAAGAGAAGAAAACACATACGTCCGGGCATTTCACTATATCTTGCAATTGTAGGCCGCATGATAGTCTATGAAGATTTGAATGTTAAGTTTTGCCAACGGTCAACCGACCAGTTCCCGCTGTGACCAAATAAATGTAAATATACACACCAACTACTCCTCCAGTTGTAAGTGTATTCAATCCCCTGCTAGAAATATATTAACTGAAGATTAGGCAAATCTGCCGTTCGTCATGATTTCGCACCAGACATTGTACACGCTGGCAAATTCTCTCGGAATTCTTGCGATGATCACCATCGTTGCGTATCACGTAGTCGCCGTGAATGCACGGTATCTTGGACAGTCGAAGTCTCACTGAGATTGCTACCCGTTATCACATTTGTAATACGTGAGTACAATAACAATATTCGTTCCTTTCCCATTAACACGTTCACTTCAAAGTGTTCAGTTCACTTTGTTCGTCGTGTAATCATAGCCTCGATAGAACGAACGTTCAAAGAGATGTGATCATTCCCGCTTGCAATATTATGTATTTAAAGGCATACCACACTTTTACTCGACTTGCAAGACCCAGTAAAAGCTTCGGCCTATTCGACTTCCAAAGTTTCAATCATGACAAGTTGAGGAACTTGGGGTGACTAGATTTCACGAAGCGCACCTCTGTAATTAGCGTTTTTTGTTCTGAAGCCCTGTTGTTTCAAGTTTTGAGGGTTGCCAGTTGGGAACGTACTGGCCAACGGACCAAGTTTTCCAACACCGCAAGCGGCAAACTGCCCTCGTATCAGTCATAGTCAACTGTTTGACGACCCGCGCTTATTAGAGTCGTGTTCGAAATGCTTCCACGTAGCTTTACCCTGAGATATGTCCTGAAAATGACTTGCCCCGTCAAGTGAATCCACAGGTTAAGAATGGGCTGCATGATGCATGCGTACATGGTTGCTCATAAGACTTAGAGAAATTATGTAACGAGGAACTTGGCGCTCTATGGGAGAACGGAGAAGTGGTAGATTGATTGACTGATTGTTAAGGGGATAATGCCACCTCGACGAATACAAGATGAGGCTGGGATGTCGTTCGCGTTTCGTGTTTCCTTCGGCATTCTTGAAGTACCCCCTTTTCAAAGCAATTCAGAATGATTCACGGCTGCTGTCGCTATTTGGAATAACACGCAATCTGCTTGCTTGCGGTACGGGCACATCAAGGGTGGCTCATCCCTCGGTTGAACCCTTTTCGTGATGGCATTACCCAAGGCGATCGTGCTTCGTATTCCGAAACGCCAGTCAGAACAGTCCCGACATCGAGTCAGCTGGTATCTGCCGAGTGAATCATCTGGCTGCTGTTCCAAGGGTCGCTGCACTCGTGAGTCGTCGTATCCTATCGCATAACGTGTGTAGCGCTACACTGCTTCGGATAAAAAGTGGGTCGGCATACCAGAACGAGTCTAGGCGGTACTGAGTTTTTTGTACAAGCAAGCAGGTAAAAAAACTGTTACGCGGGTTAATACAGGGTGGAAAAGATCGGGCTTCGCGTACGTACGTACCGGTGTGTATGATGCAACATGAGTGATACTATTTTGGTGAGAGACATTCTAATAATGGGAGCGTCAGTCGAAGACCGTTAAACGCTCAAAGGGAATTTGAATTAACTGGCGACAAACTTGTCGATGAGCGAGACGACAAGACAATTCGAATGACGGGAGTGAAGGGGGCCCTTTATATACGCGGAGAGGTTGTTTAGGTAATGTTCGTCCAGAGCGGCTCACATATCGATCGTTGGTCAGCCTCGCCAAAGGATATGCATGGTGCATCGAAAGAGCCGAAGGAAGTGTAAAGACAACTTGATAAATATCAACGTACAATTCAAAGATTGTCACGACGATCGAGAGGTCCTAGGCATAGTTCACCGGTTTTCCTTTTTCAACAAGGCATTAATGTAATAGGCAGACGTGTCTCTGAAAATTCGCCAAGGCGCGGGCCATCGGACATAGAGACAATAATTTCGAACTTGTCACTTCCAGTCATGTGTTTATATCGAAGGTGAAGTACGCTTGAGAGAGCAAGAAGTCAACAATAAAAAGTTGTCCGGACAGCACACAAGGACTGAAACAAATTCCACTGGATTATACAGCAAGGCGACGGGTCCGCTTGAGGTCTCCGACCGAAAACCAAAGAGATGAGAGGCGCCAGCTCAGAAGGGGAGAAATAAATAGTTCATATTGAATACGTCGACCATAAAACAAGTCTACGGCATCGTCACACCTGAAGGGATTGATGACCACAGTTCTGTTCGAAGCCAATGTTGGTCGGCAAGGAATAGAAATGGAACCTAAATGTGTTCATCCTTCATCTAGAAATAAAGAAAAGTAAGTCACATAGTGCAAAGTGTAACACGACTTTCGGCAGTCGCCGATAGGATAGGTTTGTCTACAATCAGCCGCATATTTTTCTTCATTCTCACTAGGAGACGATGGAAGAGGACCAGAGGTAATTAACTTCCAATAATTTTTGACATTGCTCTGCTTAAATGGCATGTAGCCAGTGTCTTCCGACTCGAATTCGCCGGTATGAAGGTGGTTGCAGGCTCGGACGCGGAAGGAATTTACTTTGTTCTGACCCAGCCACTAAACGACTGATCTTTACGTCGTGGGCGTGTAGCAAGTGTGGCCCCATATCTTTCTCCGGGACAAGAACCCCAACGACGTCTCTGGAGGTATCATTTTCACGTATGGCGAACGCACGATGCAGAAAAGGCATAACGCATTACGAAGGCCAACACAATCGTCCAAACTCTCATCTTTCTCCTAAGCCATTGAGGTTGCAATGGCGCATTTGAACAGCATCCGTCCATATTCGAGATTTTATCGTCTGGCCGTATGTGACATGTCCCCCTCGATGCCGTCCTCCGTAGGAAGTCCCAAATAGCAGCATCTTTTCCCCCAAATATAAAGAACCCAAAAATTGGTCTAGAACACCTCCGTTACACACTTCGCTTTCAGGCCTCTGATGCAGGGAAGTACGCCTTGGCCTTCAAGACTTTACACGTCGAGGACTCTAAGAACGTATGAAATCACCAAACACCCTGTATCTGGCCGAACGCTTGCTTCTCTTTTCCTTCCTTCTCTCGTTCCACCTTTATATCGCCAGTCATCCATAACTTTGGCCTCGCCCTCTGCTTCATGACAACGATGAAGGCGGAGCAGAAAGATGGCTTGGCGCAGGATAAGGGTGATAGCTGCGCCGCCGGGACGCTCAAGAAATTGATAATCCCTCACGACGCAGCTTACCTGGTATCCCACGCTCTTACCAACCTACAGAAAGACAACATCAATCCAACCCCACCTCATGCGTACAATTGTTATCCCGGCTTCGTCGAAAGCGGATTCAAAGTCAAGAAAAGGAGGACTTACCGCTGAATTCGCGCAATAACGAGCATCCGTACCCATGCGAGCGAGGAGGAAATGAGAAAGGATGGCTATCTATCATCTGCAGGGTCAGAACCGGGGCATGGGATTGCCTCAGCTGGTCCTGGCACACGTACACAGGCTGGATGGTCATGTTGTTGAGTTTGGGGTTGAGGAGGAAGATTGAAATGGGAGAAAGATGGATTGGCCTATCGCCTGCAGGGCCAGAACCGGGGCATGGGTTTGCCTCCACTGATCCCGGCGCACATACACAGGTTGGGTGGTCATGTTGTTGACTTTGTGATAAGGGGAGATGAAGATTAAAAGGGGTTGGTGTGGATGCGGATATGATGGTATGGGTGCGGGCATGAATCTTGACTTGCCACAGCAAAACCCACGTACAAGAAAATCTTGACGAGATATTGCGCTCAATACCGAATATTTTGACCTTACGCTATGGGAGATAGAAGAGAAGAGGGATTTCCGACATATACTCTGTGTCTGTTCGGTCTCGTCTTCGACGACTGTAGCGACGGCTTTATCTTTACAAACCCCAAAGCCTTCCCTATCATCTGTAGGGCCAGAACCGGGGCATGGGTTTGCCTCAGCTGGTCCTGGCACACGTACACAGGCCGGATGGTCATATGGTTGAGTTTGGAGTTGAGGAGGCGGGGAGATGGAGACAGATGGGTTGGTGTGGATCTAGTTATGATTGATGGTTTGGGTGCAAGCATGGGTCTTGACTTGCCGCAGCAAAACCCCGGCGCAAGGGAAGGAGGAAGATCTTGACGAGATATTGCGTTCAATATCGAATTGCGCTGTGGGTGGCAGACGAGAAGAGGGATTTGCTGGGGATTTGTTGGGGTATATTCAGTGTCTTTTTGGTTGACGACTGTGGACGATTGCGTAACGATCGAACGCCATGTTGCTTACCGCTGCACATTTACGATCCGAGGATAAACCTGGAATGTTTGTATGCTATGTGGCGAGTGAGGCGGGAAACAATGTATGGAGAGGAAGAAGGAATTAGGAAAATTCAGTCCAAGCTCACCGCGAACGAAGCTTCCAGCAGTCGTCCAAAGTTTATTTTCCCTCCTCCTGCGCCTCCTCTTCTATCGCCACATGCCAAACGCTTCTATACTCTTACCTTCCCAAGACGATAAGGGCGAACATTCCTGAGCGGATAACCTAATGCCTGTTGTTAGCGTTGATGTCAAAAGGAATACGACAGGCACTACATGTTGTGTTTTTATCGGGGACCGGCCTCCGAGAAAATTTGAAGCAACAAGAGATAGCAGGACTATCGCTGCTGTTGCCCTCTTATCCTCCTTTCTTTGGCGTTGCTGGTGGTGGTTGTACCACCGTGATTGCCACAGACAAGCATCGAACTTCGCAACAGCGCCACCAATTACCACTGACACTGCTCCTTTCGCCCAGAACCAAATTTCTTACGTCGCCTGCCTCCCAGTACCAACACGCGTGGAGGTACCAATTACTGCCGCTTGATTAGGCTCGAACAAGGTAGGCAAAAGTTTTGATGTGACGGGCAGACTCTTCCGAGTTGCTGTCAGCTTTATGTTTGTTTGATGGTCTTGGTTTATTTGGAGAAAAGGGCCACTTTCTGACTGCTTGATTCAAATTTCCGTTATTGTGGGAGGGAAAAAAGGAAAGAGTGAAAAAGGGAACGAGTGGCACCTATTGTCCAGCACCAATGTAATAAAGAGGGGACACCGCCGAATCTTCCGCGTCAGGCTTGCAACCAGCCAAACCTGTCGCAGGATTGCATTGGTCTGCAACAATGGTAATAGATTTTGGCCGGAGGGCCCATGCAAACACTGTTATTGTGCCGCGGAAGCTTTCTTGCACTTCTGTCTCCTCCCTCAGCTTTATCTTCTACTCTTGGCTTTGACTTGGTGCTCCGCATTCCTCGCCCTGTAGAAGTTAATCCACCTTCACATCGCCCAATGGTCGTGCACTTTCTATTATTGAAATTTAATGTTGTCATGCCTAACACGATACCTCAACAGTTGAACGTTCTTCGTTTAAACGCCGTCCCACAGCAAGCAGCGGTGCTGGATTGCTCAATTTGTTCGTCGTCGATCATCTGTCACAAGGACTCTTGATTTGGGTGAGATTTGCCTTTCTTGTACCTCGGAATTTTTTTGATCCCTTTTCTCCTTCAAATCGTTGGACCTTCTTCCCATTGTAGTAAACACCCCTTTTTAATTATAACTTATGCATGTTACATGTTCTCAGTATTATGCATCTCATTTCCGTCGGCGAGTGCTTTTTTAATGGCTCCCCACTCACGTTCCTGATTAAGGTTCCCGATTGTTACAAGCCGTCCAAGGGGACAAGTCACATTCACGACTACAATGCCACCCCGAGATGAGGCTAATCCCCATCCGTCTCCGTCCCCGTTCGACCTTCGTTAAGGGATATCGTTCGCGTTTCATGTTTCTCTTCGGCGTTCTTGAAGTACTCGATTTTCGGAGCAACTCAGAATGATTCACGGCTATTTTGGAATAACCCGCAATCTGCTTGCTTGCGGTACAGGCTCATCGAGGGTGGCTCATCCCTCGGTTGAACCCTTTTCGCGATGGCCTTACCCAAGGCGATCATGCTTCGTATCCAAAGCCGCCGGTCAGAACAGTCCCGACATCGAGTCAGCTGGTATCTGCCGAGTGAATCATCTGGCTGCTGCCCCAAGGGTCGCTGCAGTTGTGAGACGTCGTATCCTATTGCATGACGTACGTAGCGCTACGCTGGTTCGGATAGAAGGTCAAATGAACTGTGTTTGGGGTCGACGTACCAGAATGAACCTAGGCAGTAAGATCGACAAGCAAGCCCAAAGGGAAACCGAAAGCAAGAGACCACCGATGATGATAGTACGAGTTAAAGAAAGGGAGGTGAAGGTGGGGCCTTTATATATACGCAGCAAGGGTGTTTTTGTCCAGAGCGGCTCACATTTCGGTCGTCGACTGTCAGTCTCACCTAACGACGATTCATCAAATAGTATTATCTGCAAAGTAACGAATTCTAGTATCTAACTTCATGGTCTTGATGCCCAAGGGAGAAATTGGTGCATCGAAAGAGGCAAAGAAAGTGTATCCCTGCAAGTCGAGAATATAATAAAGTGGAATCTGCCAAAATGCTGGAGGGTTTGTTGGCAGATTCCAGGGTGAAAGAGGGTTGACTTTGCTCGAAGAATAGGCCCCAACTTGACATTTGGGATTTCTTGGACCCCGACACGTAGAAAACGAGCGAAATGGCCCCAAGTTTGGGTTTTCCCAGGGAAGTTTGACGAAGCGTTGGTGGGGAAACCGGTGACAAATGATGTGATTCATATACGTGGCAGCATTTCCCAACATGGCGATGTCCTTCCTTTTCCAGTCGAATCTGCAGATTTCCAATTGTACAAAAGAGTCCAACACATTTTTGAGACCTTCAGTTCGCCTGTATGGAGGTCTGTGTATGGTCGGGGATGCAGAAGTGTGCTCACAGGTGCGTTTGCGAAGCATGACTCTTCACACCATAGTTGGCAATGACGAAGAGGATGGTAGTTAGGGAACGATGAACTGTTGTTTGATATGACTGATGCTGCTTGGTCCATCCTACAATAATTAGTAACCGTGACCCGAAAGAGAGGGAGCACTGAGCGCCATCCACCATTGTCGCCCGTGATATAATAAAAATTGTGAACGCTAGAAAAGGATACGAATCAAATGGATAAATGTTTCGTCGTTTGGAGCCAGGAACGAAGATACAGGAACTAATCCAGTAACAGGTAAATCGGCGAGGTACTGCCAGAGAGTCAATTCCGCTTAAGTCTAAAAGTGCAATTCGATTGCGGAGATCAGAATAGGTTCTTGCAGACAAAAGCATTTGCATATCGTACCGGTATCTCGCCTTCACGTAACTCCCCTATCGAAGCTCCTTCATGAGTCATTTACCACTATCTGAGCTGTCTTGCACCTGTCTGGAGCAGTTGTTTGGTATGTTTATGAAACTCTTCCTTGTAGTATACTAAGCATCTTGGATGATCGCGACGCGATTATGAGTCATGCGTGCACGTATCCTCCCGGATACCGGCGAGTTTTCAAGCGGCACATGCAAATAGAATTTCTCTGTTATAGCTGCTGAAACGACTGCAAAGGTTGTTCTCCTCGTATCAGATAAACATTGGGAATGTTGGATGCAGTATTTGCAGGCTGCACCGATCCGCTGTGGAGTCCCTTGTTAGTAGTTACTGGGGTGATTAATTAGTACTCACAGGATATATCCAAGCACTCTGGCAGTGTGTGTGCCTCCTTTAGAACCTCCTTCAAACTACTGAGCCAACTCATTCCATCTTCACGTGCGTCAGAGAAACACACGTCTCAGCCAGTAATGTCAACCAGCATAGGCTCCTCTGCAATGGAGGGCAACAAATACTGGAAAGAAGAGCGGTAGCTAAACGATTATCAGGCGACTACTCCCAACGCTCCATTTTTAACGGAGCATTCTGATTTTATCCTACACGCGGTTCATGGCAACACGTCAACATCAGCAGTGAATGACCGGCTGGACTTCCCCTTCTGCAACCAACGACTTCTGCAGCCACAAAATTTGAGCTAGAAGTAAGAGATAGCGGCGTATTCCATACTGACCGTTTTTTGAAAATTTAGAACGGTTGAGAATGATTGAAGGTAGGAGGGCACCAGCGGTGATCGGAGAGAACTTCGTGACAAATTCTTTTTTGAGGGTCAGAGCAAAATACAGGCTTTCAGAGCTGGTCGCATTGTTCGTAGGAATGGGAGAATATTATCGACTTTATTTTCGATACAACGGTAATTTTGTGGGAGTTCAAATGGGAGGTTTCGTACAGGAGCACAAGAGACTACAGCTAAATTCACACGGTCCAACAAGAACACCGCATGCAACCAACAAAGTTCACAAGAGCCCTTTTGAAAAAGCCAGAAAGGATTAGCCACTGTCCCTACGATCTTAACCGCCCACATTTTTTGACCCACCGCCCTATCATTGACTGGTGAATAACTCAAGCATGCAAGGACCCATCACTTTGCTTCCCACGACTCGCTCTTGGACGATCCATTTTTTTTGGATAAGTGGTAAGCGCGTAAGTAGCTGGCGGTTATATGTCTCGCTTTCTCAGTTTTAAAGGCAAGAAATAGTCACCCCATCCTGGCAGACTAGTTGTCACCTCACTGGCCCGGAAATTGGGTGGGAGGTTTCAGCACACTTTCTTGTCCCATTCTTCTACCCCTGTCGCAAACAATTAATATGGCTCGTGTATTCATGGACAACACGTGTATGCCATATTGGTAAAGGTCGACATGAATCAGCATGAGTCCCCAAGCTGAATCGAAAAAATTTTGGACACCGGGATTGAATATCGATCACTCAGTCTCCATAAGGACATTATTTAAGCGGGGTGGTAAGGGTTTTTATCATGATTCATCATGGCTAACCGTTTTCTGAAAATCGCTGGACCTAGTTTGTGATCTTCCTCTCTTTTTTTTCGGCTCCTTCCGCCACAGGAGACTCACTTACGTCTTCATTTGCGCAGCGTGCAAAAGGATTTTAGCCTATTTAGGTTCGATTCAAAAATTCATTTCCATAATCTCAGTCCATTGTCTGTCACGCCGTCTCTTATCGTGTCCACCTCCCGAAAATCTAATGATTGAATTCGACTTTTATCCTTCACATTCCTCACACGTGCTCAAACAACAATGTCCGACCAGAGACGGACCATGGAGCTAGACGGAAATTTGACAACTACAAAGCACTTGGCGTCAATGAATGCATCTGTTTTTGGAACATCGTTTCGTTTCCTGGATCAAAAATCAGGATTTCGCCATTTGCACTGCTCTTATGGACGTATTTTGGAGCTTCAATGCTTCAATGCTTCAATGCTTCAATGCTTCAAGTTTCTTTTAACTCGTGGGCCACGGTGAGTCTCCTTTAATTTGCCGCTTTAAAGCACTCTTCCTGTGCAAGCGGCTCATTTGGTTCATGGCCCTTGTGTCGGAGTCACTGAGGGAAAACGCCTCAGGGTTGCGGACTTTGACAAGTCACCTCAGGGCAACACAGGACATGCCAACTCCGACTGAATTATTTTCCATCAGTTTCCATTCGTCAGATAATATCTTGTCCGACCTTTCGGATATCATTTGACAATCCTCAACTTTCGTATTAATCAAAAAAAGACATCATAATAGCCATTATAATAGACGCCAAATTTTTTGGGGGCCACGCTCGGCATCTCAATAAACTATAGGCGTGCTTGTCACAAATCAAGAGAATGATGACAAGAATTCAATTTGTGTCACTTGTCAGTGGCGGTATCATTGGAGATGGATCGTCTCACACTTCTGGCGTCGACCAACATGCCAGACATGGTCTTTGTACCCATCACATACGTCGCCTTCTATCTTACTGTAGAAACTCTGACTGTGCCTGTGCCTCTTTGGATTTGCCTGAAAATTTCTCGGCAGACACGGCCCAAGTGGGTCCAATTCTGGTCATCATTTCCAAATCGGGTATTTTTCGGGTTGTCCTCTGCATCAACCCTCTAGACCCCCATCACATATCTGCATCATTACGTTCTATTTGTATTTTCTATCTCGATTGCAGAATGAGAAAGCCTCATGGAAATTGGTAATCAAGTCTTTGTCACAGAGATTTCGACGTATTTAAGACAAGCCATCCAACCCCTTTCTTCATCAGCCTCCCGTCTTTTAACACCTCTCTTCTACTGCCTTCAAAAGTCTACAATGAACAACAACAATTCTCAGCTCTTGCCCGGCTCACAGAACGATGATCAGACTGATCCTCAGACTGTCAGTTCTAGCATGACGCCAGGACATCCGATACCTTCAAGTACGTCCTTACTATAGGTCTATTGCTTTCCTACACTCGTTAGTAGTTGCAGCTTATTCACCGATGCCCGTACAATTCCGTACTTCCGACTCAGATGGTATGAGCCTTTACTCCCGCCCACTGCGCCTCACTGATGAGGCCACCTAAAGGTTCTCTGGGGGATTTCATGACTTATGGAATGCGTTTCAATTTCAATCGGACTGCACCTCAAGTTGGTGGGGGCCAACGTGCTCAGACCAACCAGGCCAATGGCCCGCCTGTCAGTTCACCGTTCAAACCGCTCTCACAGCTGTAAGTCGTTTCTATAGTCTAAACATTACAGAACCCATCCGAAACTGACATGTGGTCGTTTTTTTGTCAAGTTACTTCCGCCAGATGGACTTGGCAATGAATCTCATTGCTCATAGCGCCAATCAGATTCCCTCAGACGCTGGTCCGACTCCTTATCCCCAGACGCACGGATTTGTAACCCAAGGTGGCAACACCCAGCCATCTACCAATACAGCGCCATCGTCCGGAAATTCGCAATTGAATTTCTCTGTAGGCGGAGACGAACGTGCTGGAACTAACATTTCTACCGGTCAGCCTATTCGGTTCACAGCCTCATTCTTCCTCGCGAACTCAGAAATATTCTCAGGTTCTTCTTCCGATTCGAGACCTCGTGTCCCCTCGGTGTATAACTCGAAAAAAATCTTCCGCGAGGACAAGACCTCTATCCTCGTCCGTGAATATTTAAACGCCGTGCCCCTCAAAGAGCGTGCAAATGTCTTTCGCAACATTTTAAAACTCTACAAGGACGATTTCGTCAACCGTTTGTTGGTTTTTGATTCTAATCCTACTTCTCTTGAAGAGGGAAGTCACGCCGGACCTCACATCGAGTTGAATAAAAAAGGGAAATGCGGTTCTTACGCCGAGTGCAAGGCTTGCTATGCCGAAATAAAACTGTCTGATGAGCAATCGTTTGACCCCAAGGAATGGGAGCATCACTCTACGGAATGCTTGGCGAGGCAGGAGAATAGTAAGTCTAGAATTTCTTATCTGAATGATTACTCGTGGCTTACTCTAGAAACAGTGCCATCTGGCAACCAGCCCGAATTCTAGATTCTGCAAATAATAAATTTGAACAGTTTGTCGAAATGCTCTCCAGTACTTTTTTTGTTATGATCTCCACCTTCCTCACAAAAAATTAATGCATACAAAAAATATTTGTTTGTCCGACTCATACGAAATATAGATGTGCTTTTTCCGCAAATATGTTATGTCGAAGGAAGCATTCCTATGATTCAGGTGAAATATTGAACGGATAAACTCGTCAAAACACCTTCACAGAACAATCTATCGCACATATATGGGCAGAGTACTGCACGTCGAAAGGTCGAGTGAAATGTAGACTACTCTAGATCTTCAGATATCATAGAGGCTGATGATGGCATGTTCCAACCGTATTGATATGGAAATTTAACGGAGAAATCTCTGTTCAACTTGTATCACAGAAAGAGAAGTGAGTGAGAAAGAATTAGAGAAGCGAACTAAGCGGCCGTAATAATATAAGTGGGAAGACATTACATAAGTATACTACGTCATTTTCACCAGAATTCAACGCATACAATCAAAAAGCGTTTTCAACTTCAACTCACTCTGAACATTTCAACTTCCAACCCAAACATCGTTGCTTCGTTCGACATCCTGATTCGCCTGAGCCCCGTGTCGATTATCATATAAACCTGGGTGTTCATCATCAGGTGGTAGAGTCACCCTTCCTTGTGAGCGTCCATTGAGCCAGTGATACACAGTAGTTATGATTAGTGCAAGAGGGTGTAGCGCTGTGAAAGCTATGGTGGTGATCTAAGAGAGTTCTCGTGGTTAGGCGGCGTTGTCTTAAAAAGGTGGTTTAAGGGTACGTACATAAACCGGTGTTGGTTTAGGTTGGGCAGTCCATATGCTGACCGCAATCCAAGTTGCAGCAATACACCATATGAAGTCTTTGTGAAGTATGATTACGAGCAAACTAAGGATATTGGTGCTCAATACGACCCCAAACCCAGCCATAGCATGCCAATGAGAATAGTCTTGAGGGTCGCCGGTCGGTGTTGGGTGGAAAGTTAGGTGGAGGGTGACACTTCGAATGAATGAAGGCTGTCAGTTTTTGCAAGATGATGACATCGAATAAAAGTTGCTCACAATAGGCAGAGGGGAAACAAGATGTTTAAAGGTAGAATGAGAAAGAACCTTAGAGGAGCGTGAATAAAAAGCATTTCCAGTGGTCGGGTCGAGGTCGGCTTATGGTATATAAGTAACGACAAATTGGAAAATAGCAGGAGGATCAATAAAATTCCCTGAAGGACCGCGGAAAGGAGAAAGAATTGCATTATCTATAATGAGTCCGCACTTGAAATCTAGACTAGCGATGACATCGTTCGAGGAAGACTCACCCACGCGATTGCCCAGAGCCCAAAGAAAAGGTTCGCGAACACAAGCCAAAGTCCTACCCCCTTTATGGCTGCCCGCTAAATCTGATGTGAGATATATCAAATACAACCTCCCCTAATAACCACTCACCTTAGTCTCTGGCTTCCTTGCTATCACCAACAACAGGCAATATCCAATCTGACCCAGAAAAATGACGCCTACATAAGGTGCGATGATGCTCGGCTTTGGAGTGATACTTGTGGGATGAAGACGCGCGATAGAGCCTATACCCGGATTGACAAAGGTGGCGCAGACCACGACTGTGGCGACGGTGAGGAGAACAGAGAGAGGCGAGAGGACTTGGAGTCGAGTGAGTACAATGTATTCCCGTACGGCTGGGTGGGAGGTGTCGAGTGGGAGACTTTCCATTGTAGAAAATTATTGGCGAAGGAGAGAGGTGAGTGAGATACTTATAATTCAGATGATGTCATGGCCTAATTGGGATACTCCTAAAGACGTAATCCGATTATTCTGCGCACTCGGCGCACCTCATTCTGGGCTCATTAAAACGATGATGACTACGTCCACATTGAATTTGTCTCCGCTTCTAGTCTCATCGACATCGTTCGTCTCGGTTCATCTATTTCCAACTTACTCCGCCTTGAACGCATTCAGTAGGTTGTCGCATTTCAAATATTGTGACGCAGATAATTGTTGAATTTCACTTCAGACTCGGCCACAGAGATCGCTATATCAGGAGACGCAAATCCTTCATACATATAATATAGTTTTTGCATTCACAAAACGTTACATAGATAATTTCACAACGCGCCGACTTTCAAGTTGTTGACTCATACTCTCGACATAACTGTTGTTTAGCAGGAGAGTTTGCCACACTTGACACAAGAGTTCCTGACGCCGTAGTCGCAAGTTTTGCCGGTGCTGCCGTTGCACTCGAAGACATGCCCGTTGGTGCAGTAGCGATTGACCGATTGTTTGCCGCAGAACAGACCTTGAACTTTGTTGCAAGTACATTTGGAGGCGACGCAGTCCTGTTAATTTAGAGTGGGTAAGCACAACACAAGTTCATTGAGTGAATAAGTACGTACGTGCGCTTCGAGGTCGGGCGCTAAAGCGAGGGCAGGTGCAGCGACTTCAAAGACGGAAGCAGTGGCTACAGCTGCGAGAGCCGCAAGAATGAGAGTGGCGAACTGCACAAGAACTTGTTAGAAGAGCAGCGAACATGCCAACTGCACCGACCTTCATATTGTAATATTCTGGCGTTGTATTTGAGTGAAGAGAAGCTATTTGCTGATGGGTTTGCATGTTGAACATGTCCATTTTATATGAGAATTTGTTACGGAAACAAACGGAAAAGATATTTCGTATTACAGAGCGCGTCCAATCAGCTTTGCAATGTTCATGATTCAATGAAGATTGTTACGCCACAAAACATAAAGTCTGGATGGGTTTTTCCGGTTAATATCAAAAAGTTGCGGAATTCGATTCTCAGACTCCACCCTTCGAGGGCATCTGGGAATTGGAAACTACGCCGTAATGGCGTAGTTTTGGTCACGAGCCCACGGCGTAGTTTCCAATTCCCAGATTCTTTGCACCACGCTCGTACGGCTCATGGGTGTTCAAATGCAGACGACCTTCCACCTTTCTGATGTATGCCCCACGGTCACGGTTTAAAGACGACATTGTGCTCAGATGTGGCCAGTTGATGTTCCGCCACCTGTTCTCCCTTTGTTCGCCAATTTACTTTCTGGACTGTGTGACCTGGGCATTGAGATAATTGCAGACCTATGGGCAAAATACCATGGTCCATCGCACCAGCTGATGCCTGGTATTTAGGATTCGTAGAAGGGATATCAAGCTGAGCCCAGCTCACCCACCACCTAATATTTAAACTTGGGCCATACCGCTACGAGACATTGCTTGAATTTGATCCTTCCCCGAAATCATCCAAGTCCCTTGCTTCTCACCCACTGGTCATTGCAGAACTCTCCCCTCATAGATGAACACGCCATTCAATTTCAAGGTTTGGAATCACCAGTGACTACTTGTTTCCCTCACGCAGAAAGTGCTGGAATTTGATGATAGGTACTGGGAACATCGCATCCACATTGCGCGTCAGGAGCTGAAGAAGGGTCAGACGGCTCAACGTAGGTAAGAGATTTTTTGGTATCTAGTCATGCTCTTTTATACTTTGAAAAACCGAATGAGAAAGCTTAAGGTATATGAATTGCAAATTGGTTACCAGTATCTTACATCAAAGCCCAACTTGTAGTTTTTTACTCTAATGGACCGGGGTCTCCCCTCGCAGAGCCCCACAAATTGCAATGGTCTTGACGAAGGTTTAGAAGCCAGAAAAGCTGGGAATTCCCTGAATCTTGTTACGACAGATGATGGCCGTTTGTTGGAGATACTTTTGCAAATCATTGGAGCCATGAACCCGATTCCGACAGCTGTCACATTCAAGTCCCTGCCAATTAGCCTTTTCATCCAGGGTGGTCTGCAAAGTCGACAAATCCATTTTTTCCCATTCGAGAATTTGAGATATCACACTGCCCCAATAATTATCGGGAACCGCTCCTTGCACAACAGAAGGAGAGCCTGAGAAGGCTGGGAAGGCTGGAATTGGTCTGCCACCCCGGCTGTTTTGTACAGTTTCTTGGATGAGATCTCGGAAAGCTTCGTCCCATGCGTGGCGATATTGACACTGAAGGATTTCGTCAGTAAACTCCACAAGATCGAAGATGGACGTAGGCTCTGACCCAGGGCAAATAATACTGAGAAGGCAGCCTTTCTAAATTCCAAATATTGTGACGCAGAAGGGTAAACTTCTGACCGTGCTGAGGCCTTGGTCACATATTGCATGTGACTTCTGCCTCGGCCACAGAGATCGCTATATAGACGCAAATCCTTCATACATATATAGTTTTTGCATTCACAAAACGTTACATAGATAATTTCACAACGCGCCGACTTTCAAGTTGTTGACTCATACTC
>QDKV01004875.1_pt1 | contig 17506 bp, 25 predicted proteins | sample 1861101 | NCBI WGS metagenome assembly QDKV01 (sample SAMN04275158, study PRJNA302643) | Fungus metagenome, whole genome shotgun sequencing project. | isolation source: fruitbody | host: Mallocybe terrigena | place: Sweden | collected 2013 | reverse complement strand
CTTCTGTTTGGTCATCGCAGCCTCATCCTCGTCATCCGAAAAATAGGTCTTCCTCTGAGCCGCCTTCCTTTTGGGTGGTGCAGCCTTCATCTCGACGTCCTCATTTGGCGAAGGCGCCTTTTTCTGCGTCGGCTTCTGTTTGACAACGACCTCTTCATCCGAAATATAGGCCTTCTTCAGAGTCGCCTTCCTTTTCGGTGGTGCTGCCTTCATCTCGAAGTCCTCATTTGACGAAGGCGCCTTTTTCTGCGTCGGCTTCTGTTTGACTACGGCGACCTCTCCATCCTCATCCTCGTCATCCGAAATATAAGTCTTCTTCTGAGCCGCCGCCTTCCTTTTCGGTGGTGCAACAATCGGCTTCATCTCGTCGTCCTTTGGCAAAGGCGCCTTCTTCTGCGTCGGTTTCTGCTTGGCAACTGCGACCTCTCCATACTCCTCCTCATCCGAAACGTAAGTTTTCTTCAAACCCGCCGTCTTTCTCTTAGGCGGCGCAACCTCCTCCACAACAGGCTTCATCTCCACGTCCTCTTTTTCTTTCGACGAAGACGCCTTCTTGGCCTCAGACGCTCCCACCGGCTTCTTCTTTGCTGCAGCCGTCGCTTTGATTGGCTTAAAATCATCTTCAGACTCGTCTTCCCTTTTGCCTTGTCCAATCGACTTGCGCGTCCTCAACACTGTCTGCTTCCTCTTGACCTTCTTTCCCTTCCCATCCTTCGTCTTCTTCTCTTCAAAATCGATACAGTCTTTCTGTTTAAATACATCAATGATCAAATCATATCGTTTCCTGCTGGAAATCACATACCTCCCACTCATCCAAAAACACATTCAAATCCGTATTCCACAAGTCCTTGGGGCTCTTCTCCAAAAGCTTCAACAGCTCCTTTTCTTTATCACCCGCTTGCTCCTTGAGTTTCGCAATCTTCTCCTTTGTAAGACTCCAAATGGGCATTCCAAGCAAATAATCAAAGTCCGCCAGCGACTCGCCATTCTTATTGTCCTCTTCTTCCCCCTCGTCTTCATCCTCCGCAGCCTCGCCTGCCACAGCTTTCGACTGATTCTTAGGGAACGCTCGGAACTCGTGCTTCCTCAAGTCGGCAACAATGTCTGCCTTCTTGCGGTTCGACACATGCAGCTGTTTGTCGACGATCATTTGCACAAACCGCGCTTGGTTTGTCAGCTTCTCGAACGCGTTCTGCAGTTCATTCGCAAGGTGGTCCTATCAAAATGCTTAGCATCATCGTCAAGTTCAAAGATTCCACCCCATACTTACCTTTCTCTTCTGATAGTACGCCAATCTAACCGGATAAAAGTCTTCAAGAATATCCTCTGCACTGTCATACTTCTTAATCTTCCCTTCGAAATCAAAGCAGATCATATTGCCAGTGTTTATCTTGGATGTAAGCCTGAAGAATTCAAGGAGACCTTGCTGCTCAGCTTTCTCTAGCTCTTTGGGACCCATGGTGACGACAAAATGAACGTTCACGTTGTCGTGATACTCCTTGTAATCCTGGAAAAACCATCATAAACCCATCCTTCGACAAGCCAAAAAAACCACAAACCTTGATAACCCCTTCCTTATCTTTGTCCTTATCCTTGTCCCCTGCAATCATCGCCTCCAACTCCAACTTATAGCTCCCCGTCCACTTCCCCACAGGCAACTCCAAAATCTCCACCGTCGTCTCATTCAGCTTCGTCACCACTCCACTCACATCATACCGATTCTTCGTCGTCTGCTTAATCTCCCCCTTGAACCCCCTCCACCAAGGTACCATCGTCACCACTTCCTCGCCATTCATCAGTCTCCTCAAATTCGCAACGATTTCAACAGGATTAAAACACGGTATCGAGGTGCTCCATCCCGTCCCAATCCCCTCCGCACCATTCACGAGCACAAGCGGGAGAATAGGCACATAAAACTCGGGCTCAATCAAACTGTTGTCGTCCTTCTGCGGATTCAGAAGCGGGTCGTCGGCAGGGTTGAACACCGTCCGCGCCAGCGGCATCGGCAGCGTGAAGAGGTAACGCGGCGCGGCGTGGTCTTTGCCACCCGTGTCGCGTGTGCCGAACTGACCATTTGGCTTGAGCAGATTCATGTTGTTCGAACCGACGAAATTTTGGGCGAGGTTGACGATCGTTGAAGCCAAACTTTGTTCACCATGGTGGTATGCGGCATGTTCGCTGATATAACCGACCAGTTGGGCAACCTAGAGTTATTTGTGAAGATATCTCTTAAAATTTGGCCCGACAGAAAGGAGAGCAAGAAACTTCACCTTAATCTCAGACTTCAGCTTCCGCTTGAAACAACCCCAAATCACCTTCCTCTGACCTGGCTTCAATCCATCCGAAGCAGAAGGAATAGACCTAATGTTATCCGCCATAGAAAAAAGTATCAATTCCTTATTGATGAACTCCGAAAACGGAATCTCTTCCAGCCTGTGGTCCAGATATGTCCCGGGTTTAAAGCTGCGAAGCCACTCCTTGCGGTCGTCGGCTTTCTTTTTGCTGAAAGCAAGGTCGATGAGCTCGCGGTCGCCTTCTTGAGTCGGCGCAAAGGGAATCATATGTTTTTCCATATGGCCAAAGTAGTTCCGGGCGTCGGCATCACTGCTCGTTCCCAAACCCTATCGAGTGTATAAGAACAAACTGTAATGTAAAATAGAACTCAATTTTTAAAAAAATACATGCCTTAAAATACTTGGACTCCCATTTATTTGCATCAGGGGTGGTTTCAAGCCATTGTTCGTATTCAGGTATGGTGAAGAAATCCTTGCATTGCTTTCCTTTCGAAACCTTTAAAAACTGTGAATGATTGGACCATATAAATGCACGTTCAACGTACTCGCACGATGGGGGTAACAAATTCAACCAGGAAATCGGGTAATTTCAAGAGCGATGGGTAAAAGTGGTCGAGAAAGTTGATCAACAGCCCTTTGATATGCGAACCATCGTGATCCTGCAAGAACTCATTAATAGGAATATACACAACTCTACCGTAAAAATCCACAAACCTGATCCGTCATCAACATAAGCCTTCCATATCTCAAAGTGTTGGTATTCGAATAGTCTTTGTTATGCTGCAACCCCATGATCTTCTTAATATTTTGAATCTCCTCGTTCTTCATAATCTGATCATGTTTCGCCTCGCGGACATTGAGCAATTTTCCACGCAAGGGGAAGACCCCAAAGTTGTCTCGTCCGACGACCCCCAAACCAGCCACGGCAAGCGCTTTGGCCGAGTCTCCTTCTGTGAGAATGAGCGTGCAATCTCTGGCGTGTTTGGTACCAGCATTGTTCGCGTCGGCAAGTTTCGCCAAGCCTAACAAGCTAGATGTTAAGTATGAGCTCAAGAGATTCGAATGACAGTTGAAGAAGGTGAAACTGACCGCTGTCGTTTTGAGCCATCTGTCTTCTTGATTTCCTGGTCAGCCTTAAACTTGGCCCAATTCAATACATTATCGACAATGGACGACTTGAGGACTGTTGACAAAATTTAGGAAAAGCTAGCTATCGGAACAAAGAGTACCAACCTTTCTTCATGAATTCCTCCGTTACCGACGGTTTGCTACCAAACTTGGACGCGGGTAGCGTAAGTGTCTCCTTCGTCTGACTATCAAAAGTCGGATTTTCGATCAAGGCATTAACAAAAATCCACATATGGTTTTTGATTTGATTAGGTTTGACCGTCGCAGCCTTGTTCTTCTTCTGAATAGCAGCAATGAGGCCTTTGGATATTTGATCGGCGAGATAAGTAACATGTGTACCGCCTTTAATCGTTGAAATCGAATTGGCGAAGGAGACTTGCTGGAATTGCCCATCTGACACAGTAAATGCGACTTCCCATCGAGAACCGATTTGCTCGTGGATGATAATAGGTTTGGCCTGCGCGGCTCCCCCAGCGTTCTCTGCGGCAGTAGCTAGAGCCGAACTGACATACAACTCGACATATTGCTTGAAGTTCTTGATCTTCAAGCGTTCGTCGTTCAAAAAGACCTTGATATCTTTGACCGTTCCTGCCATGTCATAAACGCGCTTTTGTAGTAGGCTTGCAGTATCTTCATCGATCCTATTCATCCCAAAACGTTTGAGATCGGGCTTGAACGTGATACGGGTATATTCCTCCCCCTTCGCATTCTTGGTGATTTTGGGTTTGCCACATACACCCATGTTGTTAGTCCAGGTTTGCTTATATTTCTGCATACTATTTTTGTCCGCAGTCTCGACGGTGAATTCATGAGAATAGATGTTCGTAAGCTTCGCACCGTAGCCGTTACGACCACCCGTAAGCTTCTTCTCGTCGTCATCATAATTCGATGAAGAGAGTAGGTGTCCAAAGATCAATTCAGGTATGTACATTTTCTCCTGAGAATGAATCTCTATGGGAATTCCACGACCATTATTGTAGACCGATATCACGTTTTCTTCCGTATCGATAGTGATCTTCATTGTATCCATGTTCGAATCGTTTATCTACGTGAAAATTGAACTCCGTTCAAAAGAAAACGAAATTAACATCCAGACCTTGTTGTCGGCAGCATTGACCAAGATTTCATCGACAATCTTGAAGAACCCTGGGACATACTTCACATCTCGGTGAACCATACGCTTGGTATCCGAGTCATAAGTCCATATAGACTGGGTGATCGTCTCAACGCTCCCAATATAAGAATCCGGGCGCTTGAGAATGTGCTCCAGTTGCGAAAGCTAGACAAATCATTAGTAATAACCAGTAATGAGCTGTGTTTTATAAGCGAACCTTGGTATACGTTTCTGAGGCTGTCTTCTTTTTTCTTTCCGGTTGAAGGTTGCTGGTCGAAGCTTTCGGCTCGTCATCAGAGGGGGCTTTATCAAATTCAAAATCGCTGCCACTCTCTTCGACATTATTGTCATGATCGACAAGAACTTTCTTCTTTGGTGCCGCCTTGGCTTTAGGTGCAGGTTTCACTGCAGCTGACTTGGGCTTTACCGAAGCTTTGGGTGCGGCTTTGGGTGCGGCCTTCTTCACGACGGTCTGTAACACATTGATCAACCACCCGCCACAGGATGAGGCTTCACCTTTACCTTCTTGACTGGGACGAAATCATCTGATTCCGAACCAGATACGTCCAAATCAATGTTTTCGCCTTCAGAAGAACTCATAGAATAAATGCCTCCAATGCGAAGTGTTAGGTGAATACTAAAGACGCGGTTGGAAACTGACGCGTGATGCAACGCGTTTTCCGTGACCGAGGTTGCGGGAAGTGCCGACTGCTTTCTTTTACTGATCTCAATTATCACGGAATTTTATGCTAGATCTCAGAGTTCTTCCCACTGACCAAGAGCACAAATTTAAAAGAAACAATACTAAAATTACAATCGCATACAAGAACCATACAGAAGGTCTACGCATACTATGAAGCTCGTGAACGTATACCTTACATTTTTAAATTACGGTTTCGTTTTAACATTGCCAACAACAAGTTTCTGAGAGTAAAATTAGCAAGACACATGTTCCTTTTTAAAAAAATCACTTGCCTTGTAGCTCTGTACATCACCCATGAACTTCTTCACTGACCCATCTGCACATACCCAGAGCTACAAAATTCATTGGTAACTCTTTTCGTCATCAGAAAATAAGAGGGATCCGAACCTCTTTTGCCACGGAAGTGATAAACCTCTCGTCGTGCGATATGATGATAACACCCCCATTCCATGATTGTAGCGCTAGAGTCAAAGCATCGAGACCCTGTAGCCCCTTGGCTCAACAGCTTTAAAACAATCATACAGAGCTACCAATTACCTCAATATCAAGGTGGTTCGTAGGCTTTCGATGGTGTCAGAACAGAGCCCTTCTTATTCCAAAGAGTAACTCACTTCGTCTAAAAGTAGAATGTGTGGTTTTTGCAATGAAAGTAGTGCGAACGCTACTCGAGACTTCTGTCCACCACTGAGCGTTGCGATGAGTTGCAGCCTTTTCAAACGTTAGAGACGCTTGCTAAGAAGGCGAAAAGAAATAATCATGCCCAGTCATGCCGCTAATCTGAAAATTACCAAGATGGGATCGATAGTCCTGCTCGGTTCTTCCAGGAAACTTGGATGCGAGAAATTGAACAGGGCTCATCGTCGGTATCAACAGGTCAAGATGATGCTGCGCAAAGTAGCCTCTGTGCGGTGTTCGAATCAAATATTGGACTGGAGAATCTAGAATTTCAAGCGTACATTCGTAGCCTTCCATTCCGTGTTACATGCCCCGAGAGAGGTTTCAAGTCGCCAGTCAAAAGTTTGATCCTAGCAGCACATTAGAATAGGAGCCAAGAATAAAACAGATGGTCCAATACACTGTTGACTTTCCTGCACCGTTAGCACCGACCATTGCTATCCTTGAATCAAGTCCGACATCAAAATTCACATTCTTAAGAAGTGTTTTTTCTGGCGTATAGCCAAAAGTGACCTCGTCGGCTTGAAGGAGAGGGGGTGATATTTTATCGGTCTCTGGGAGTCTTGGACAAATCAATCGCCAGAAAAATTAGCCAGTCATTCGTCTATACCTGAATTTTTCTGTCTCCTCTATCACTGGAGGTTGAAGATCAGGGAGCTTCGAGCATTCAGACAAATTAGATTATAAATGACGTTGCTGTTTATTACCTTTTCTAAGATTTTAATCTTCGACTGAGCTTGCGCGGCTAATGACGCCGCATTAGAACTGATTTATGATATTATTATTAACAACGTACCTCGATTGGCATTATACCTCCATCGGTCGATAAAGGCTTGCAAATGCTTGCGATATTCCATTTGGTTTTCGTACTCCTTCTGTAAATTCCTGTCGCGCTCAGTTTTTGTAGAATAAAACTGACTGAAATTTCTGGAGTAACCATCAAAATCAGTCTCAGTCTCAAATAGAACGAATGCAAACCCTTTGTAATAGTCCAGTCGTTGCGAGTGCTGATGAACGATATCAGTGGCCACCGCATCACTTCATAAAAGAAAATTATAATTTTGGATCGAACATTCGAAAAAAAAACGTACAGAAATGCTCGATCATGGGACCTTGAGTAATTGAAGATTGTAAAAATATCACGCCAAGGAAAATCTGCTTGACTTACACTACAAGCAAAGTTCCCGGCCATGTTTGCAGGTAATCTTCCAGCCATGCCAGAGCATTGAGATCAACTGAAAGTCTGCGCTTTAATGCAAAAGAAAATGGCGGGCATGGATCTAACTTACTGTGGTTGGTGGGTTCATCCAATAAGAGAAGGGCTGGCTATGAGACCCGCTATATTAGACCAGAGGACCACAGGACGTGTTTCGACTAACCTTCACAAAAAGCGCACGAGCTAGGGCCAATCGCATTCTGCGACAATCAGACGAAGCATCACCTCCAGGCCTAGAACATACCTCCACCCACCACTGAAGGACCTCGTGGGCCTTTGTTGGTCAGCTTCGTCAAATCCGAGTCCTGGCAATGGCTCGTAATTTTCACCAACAAACAAAGTTCAGAGCATACCTGCAAGCAAGGCTGCAGCTCGAGCTGGGCCACCTTCAGCGTCCATATCAGACAGTCTTGTGTGGACTTCCGCCAGCCTTGACGACAATTCTTCCCGGGCGTCTTCGAACCTCTTGTCATCACCTGCCGAGTCTAATTCCGTGAGCTTCGCATCTAACATAGCTTGTTCCTTGAGAAGGTGATCGCGCCAGACATCTGCTTTCAATACCGCATCAATTGCAGTCGTTTCATCTCCAATCACCTTGCATTCTATCTTTCAGGACAGTTTTCCTATATAAAAACATAATCTCTCACCTCCTGCTCAACGAAAAGTATGGTTATGTGAGGCGGAATAGGAAGTTCTCGGATTGCAATATGTCGCAGCAGGGTTGATTTACCAACACCTGGGTTACCGTATGTTAGCTGGAGAAACGAAGTAGCAAGGGTCCCTACCGTTACGTCCAATAAGGCCATAACGACGGCCATGTGCCAGAGTCAATGATGCCCCGGACCTGGAAATAGTCAAACTTGGGTAAGAGAAGATAATTTTATAAAAGGCACAATATGCGATTCGAGCCAAAGTTTACATCGATTGACGGGAGGTGAATATCCTTGCTCTTGTTCTTAGCAGCTGTACTTGCTTCCAAGGGGTTAACCTTGGGTTACATATTCAGATCCCAAAGTCAAGTGAAAGCGAGAAAATCTTACCTTCATGAACATCTCTTCGTACGCTTGCTGTTTGCGATGGGAATCCAATAGTTTGGATCCTTCATAGAGATCTCGCCGGGCTCGCTTCTCAATTTTGGCCTGATGCGATAATAAGCAAAGAACCACGAAAAACGGAGAGCTTTACCTTGAGTTTGGCTTCCTGTTTTTCGAGCTTCTTCACATCCACTCTTGAAGCTCTTTGTAATAGCAAGGTTAGCAACGCTTTAAACCACCCGAGAGCAGTTTCTCACTTTCCCTTGTTAATCGATTCCAAATCGACACCCTCGGAAATAGCGATGATATTAGACAAGTGAGATTTGCTCATGTCCATGACTTTGTCCAACTTTTGCAGCTTCGGACGGGATTTATTTTGTAAACGGGTATTCAATTGCTCCTCAAGAATGTCTGCGAGCTTATTCATGAGTTTTTCAAGCACATCAAGATGGTCTCCAGCGACAGATTGAAGAATATTTTGCGCGACTTGAAGGACATCCTCTTCTTCACCAGCGTCATCCACCAGGTAACCCGACAAATATTGAACAATAATCTCTTCCGTTCCTGGGAAGCTCGTGCGTATTTCCTCTGCTATATCTTCGGAAGACATCTAGTTATTTCAGGAAACAAAAGCAAGGTTAGAGTGTGAATAATGGCAGTTTGCAGCAGCTTCAATGAGGGACAAATTTAGCTTGACCGGACCGATATCACCATGTTCGATTTTAATTTTTTTGGTCTCGCGGTATCAGCTGCAGAGCCGCGACATTGAGTACTCAAATCTACAGAAATCATCCGTAAATTTGTATTTGCATGCCAGCGCTTGGCCATTGAGAATGTTAAGTGAGAATGTAAAGAAAGAATACAAGCTATAAAACAACAACTTGAAGCGAAAAGATAAATACAATAGCGTCAAGCCATGTCATGTCAGTGATGCACGGTCAGGCGTCAGTATTATTGCTATTTGAAAAAATCAACAATGAGTTCAAGATCGTCAAGAAGAAAACGTACGAATCAGCGACCACCTTGCCTTCCACCTCCACCTCTACCCCCACCCCCACCCTTACCTCCACCTCCACCGTTATTAGGTGCAGGGGAGGGACTAGAGGGTGGTGGATTACCAGAAGCCGCGGGAGTGGCAGCGGGGGCACCACCAGTTTCAGCACCGCCATTGGGTACCCCACCGCCGCCGCCGCCGCCACCACCACCACCACCGTTACCACCACCAACAACAGCCTGGAACTAGCAACACAATCGAGTGAATAAAAAAGTCATAAAGGTCAAGCGAAGAAACATACATATGAGCAATCATCAAGAGATCCATGCTGGGCCACCGGAACAATAACAGGCTGATGATTGGACGAGGTGTTGATAGAGCAGACGCGATATGCGCCAGGAGGGACGCCGTTGGTAACATCAGCGGTCAGAATGCCTCCTTTGGCAGCTTCATTCAAACCCTGAAAGGTGCATTCAGTACATGGCAAATCTCTGAGAATACAAAACAAACCTTGAAAAAGACAAAGTCCTTTGGGTTAGTCGGTGTTGTTTGGTCAATTGCAGAAAGCTTCTCGATGACAGCATGCGAGTGACCCTTGATGGTGCCACCCTGCAGCTGCTGAGGGGCCGCAAAGTAATTTTTTTGGGCGTTGACAAAGTTACCAGTGCCTAAATTCTTGATCGATAGTTGCAGCGTAAATTTTTGGTTGGCGGGAATGGACTGAGTGTTTTTGGGGAAGACGAATTTTGCGGAGGGCATGTTGTCAATACTGGGGATAGCGCCGATCGGAGCGGGATTGCAGGAACCAGATTGGACCTGTTGTCCATTTGTGATGGGTAGGTTGGGGACGGTCAAGCAAAAGTTGATGAAGTTGTTTGTGGAGGTGAGCGAGGCAACCTGGCCTGTAAGGATGTGAGATTGTGAAAAAAAAATTGAAAGGACAAACGGACCTGCAACAGGAGGATTCTGACCGTCTTGCTCAAACCCTTGGGAAAGAACACGGGGATCAACAGCTGTGTGAGACGCATCAAAACTTTGATTTCTGAGGAATTAAAAATCATCGCCTACTCAAGGACGTCTGAGGGTCACCGTTGTTGCCACCACCTTTGTTGCCACCATTGTTATTATTCTGAACCGTTACGTTCGGAGTATTACCAGCCTTCTCTGGGGCAGGATTTGTAACAGTGGAATTTGCGGCAGGAACGTTACCACCACCACCACCACCTTTTCCTTTCCCCTTGTCTTGGCGAGGCAGGACACCGGCGCCAGAAACCTCTTGCAACACCGGCAGAATGAAGAAAAAAATTGACAAAGCTGTTGAAAACCTCATGATTTGATACAAGGAAAGCAGAGACTTCCGGAAGTCGAAAGGAGAGAATGTGAGGTTGAATCAACAAGAAAACTAATGAACTGAAGGCGAACATGAATTCGATGAGAACCACACATATGCATTCGAAGGACTCACATACAAAAAAAGGAAGGGAAAAGTTGCCAAGCAGCACGGCTGCAATGAGACAGACGAGAACAAAGGGAGAAAAATTAGAGATTTTACCTCTTCCCATCTTTTTATCGAACCTGTTACCACGGTAACCCAAATTGGGATCGTTGTGAACAAAGGGAGACCCCAAGTACCTCGATGATAATTTATTTCGATGTCATGGCATCCAGAAACAGTAACAAATTTTACCGCATTGAGTAAGTTTACGACTGAGTGTGGTAGGAGTGTCCAGGGACTTAGGCATGAAGAATGAAAAACTTACATTGTCTGCGGGCGGTAATAAGATATATCCATGTACACTTGTTCGAGAAAGATGTCAGATGTATACCGTTTCACCATAGAACTGTAAATGAACCTGTAAGAGCATCAAGGATCTGCAAGACACAGAGCAAGGTAGCTGCTAGTTGGGAAACCATTGAGCGCTGATTAAAATTTTCGGATTATCATAATGGTCAGGGACAATGCCGTCGGCAATCTTCATGGGCGTTGAAAAAAACCCCTGAATCCCATAATTCCGTCAAACAAAGACCCAATCTTTGGAAAACGTTTTGAATACAAACCGTTACAAACCACACGGCAATCGGAGTGAGCAATTGTAAAGCGGACCTTTCGGAGACACCCAAAATACTTCGCTGAATGGGCCTGTGCCAAAAATAAATGGCGTCAACCGGAGACATCTATGTCAATAGTTTCCAAGGAGGTCAAAGGAGGTCAAATGAATTCATTGGATGTGTTGACAACAGAGGACTTCGAAGGCCGGAGAAGTGGTTGTGAATCGACAGCAAGGACTGCTAACTAAGGTCCCTTGATACGTCGAGGGTACAAAGTAATGAAGGATGTATATCATGTCCTTGTTTAAAATTAGTTGCTTTGAAACGTAGCGCACAAATATAACTCACAACACATTTCTATGAGACCCTGTTTCTCCCACCTTTTGCCTTCTCAACGGCGCACATAAACGACGCAAGCATGTCAACCTCTTCGCGACCATTGATTGGTGTCGTTTCACGAAAGTGCTTTTCAACAATTGATGCAAGTACCCGATGTAACTCTACTTTATCGGATAGAATAGGCGCTCGCGTTCTTATTTCTTCTTCTAGCAAACGAGAGCTTCTTCTACGGCTCTGAGCCTCCCTCGGTTCACGCCTGGGTCTGTTTGCAGGTGTGAGAGCTGGTGGACTGGGAGGACGGGAAAATTGCCGGTGAGGATCGGCAAGCGTTGACGGTGCGGGAGGATCTTCTGGAGAAAGAGGAGAGGGATAGACTATCGGAACGATGTTAAATTGTATAAGGTAGCGCTGAAGGACATGTATCGGCATCTTGTGGAACTCCACCTACAAAACACCGTCGATCAAGCCACCAAGAGTGAAAGAAAAAAAAACTCACAAGAGACCTGCGAGATTCCGCTTCAAAGTCCTTCTTAAAACTGTTAGCAGTCTCCACCCTCTTTCTCTTTGTTCGTGGCTCGCCGTCCGCTTTGTCTGCAGCCAGCCTCTTTGTACCTGTTGAAGCTGTCGAAGCAGAAGGCCCCAAGTAGGCAGCGTCGTCATTAATTTTCTTACGACCCTGGGTTCTTGCACGAGAGCTGGACGTCTGAGGTGCTGATGCCGACATAGTTGAAGCCAAGAAAAGTCACTGGAGTTCCTCATTGACACTGCTTGGCGATTAGATTATTTTTATCTCTCTCGTAATCCGCCTTCGGCGCCTTTAATATAAAGCCACGACTCGTACGAGCCAGAATTCTCTTTTATCTTTACCACTAGCTGACCAGTTAAACACCTAGTCAGTCTTCACTATGTCGACATTCGGGAGACAATTTCGAGTTACTACATACGGAGAAAGTCATGGTGCATCAGTCGGTGCGATTATCGATGGTTGCCCACCAGTGCGATTTTTCCCCCTTCAGATTATGAAATTCAAGAAACGAAGCATATGTGTAGGGCTTGCCTTTGACAGCTGAAGACATTCAAGTACAACTCAGTCGTCGAAGACCAGGTCAAACCAATTTAACTACCGCTGCAAGTGCCTGTATTATCTCGATTTCCACATTTATTGATCTTTTGCACAGAGAAACGAACAGGATGCCGTCTATTTGCAGTCTGGTACTGAAATGGGGGTTACTTTAGGAACCCCGATTGGCCTCCTGGTCAAAAACGAAGATCAACGGCCTCATGATTACTCCGAAACCGACTCGTATCCTCGGCCGAGTCATGCAGATTATACTTATCTTCAAAAGTATGGCATAAAGGCAAGCAGTGGCGGTGGTCGCAGTAGTGCTCGGGAAACCATAGGTAAATGATACAATACACCTTACGAAGTTTTCTTTATTTCATTTCATTAGGTCGTGTCGCTGCGGGTGCCATAGCAGAGAAGTATCTCAAGCTCTCATACGGTGTCGAAATCGTGGCATTCGTGAGCTCCGTAGGAAAGATCCATCTCCCAACATCGGTGGCCAAAACCTCATTAATCCCGAAAAATCCCGACGAAGACGATGATGCCGCGGAGGACGCGCTGTCTCCAGAGTTCATATCCCTACTCGGTACAATTACTAGACAGGATGTTGATAAGCACCCAACTCGTTGCCCACGTCCAGAAACTGCGGAAAGAATGACAAGAGTAGGTACTTCTCAATACAATTTCTGGTGCAAATGCTGACTTCATGCCTAACAGCGCATTCTCCGAGCCAAAGAGGCGCAAGATTCCATCGGAGGCATAATCACCTGTGTTATTCGGAACGTACCCGCCGGGTTGGGCGAGCCTGTTTTTGACAAGTTCGAAGCCGCCCTCGCCCATGCGATGCTATCTATTCCGGCAACAAAGGCGTTTGAAATTGGTTCCGGATTCAAAGGTACTGAAGTGTCTGGAAGTCAGCACAACGACCCCTTTGTTCGCGGAGAGTGTGGTCGTCTGCGAACGTCTACAAATTGGAGTGGCGGCACACAAGGGGGCATTACCAACGGCGAAAACATCTATTTCCGGTAAGAATACCTCCAAAAACATTTCTCTAGGTCTTCACGAGATATTCCAGAATCGGGTTTAAATCTCCTGCGACTATTTCTCAGGTTCAGGAGACGGCAAAATATGACGGTACACCTGGCTCGTTAGCGGCCAGAGGTCGTCATGACCCATGTGTTGTTCCTCGTGCCGTTCCTATCGTAGAAGCGATGGCAGCCATCGTTACAATGGACCAACTTCTCCAGCAAAATTCACGGAAGATGGCTGCAAGTCTCCTTCCTCTTGTCACTACCTTACCACCAACCATGGTCCTTCCCAAAGTGGTGGATCAAGTTTGAATACATTCTTGAGCAGGGAAAAAATACTTTTTACACTTACAAAGTCTGATATCAAATAATAGAAACACAAGATTATCCACTGCAAACTATCCCTCCTCATCAGAATCATCAAGACATAAATAGCAGAAAATTGGTTCCATCTGCCACCACCACCACTGGAAGTAAACGTATACTAAGTATGGCATATAGTCAGCATAAATAGGACTGACATGATGGTTCAAAAGTCTGACTGGCCAGGGACCAAAGACTCGATCAACCAGTCCATCTTCCTCATCATGATATAACAGGTAGGAATTTAACAATGGCGTTCGTTCATTCGTTCGATGGTTGACAACAGAAAATGTGCCATGTTTGTTAATTTTGGCATGTGACTCGCTTTCACTCTTTTTACGCTTGGCCAGAAGAGAAACTCGTTGACCAAGGGTGCCCCATCCCGGTTTTCCGACTTCGTCATCGAATCGAGTGCGGAGTGGAGCAGATATCGATGACGAGGCTGATCCTGGTCTTGATGACGAGTCTTGTTGGTCTCCTACTGTAAGCCATCCTTGCTGGCGACGATGGCGATTTAACCCTGAAGTTATGCGTACGCGCGGCCGGAAGCGGACGCGCAATGGACACGCAGGGTCACCTTCAGGAGGAACAAGGTGCGTTCCATTGTTCATATCTTCTGGTGTCGGCGTGATGGCACAAGGAGTATGAATCGCAGCATCTGAAATATCTGGACCATCCTCCTCATCCTCGACGGCTATGTCGTCCGATGTTACGACAGTCGGCGTAGTCGTAAAAGCACAGGAATGCTCTGCAATGACAAGTTAAATGGTCCAATCTCTAAGCTGATACTTGAACAACTCACCAGTGTGGAATGATCCAGGGCGTCTAATATTATTTTTTCGATCGGGAGTAGTAAAAGCAACCATTGAAGGTGATTTCAAGAGCGCTTTATTGTTCCGAGATGGAAGAAAGACAATTGTCGACTATCTAAGAAAGGACTAAAGGAAGGAAGAGATATTTATTCAATAGCTGAGAAAGAATCCGTTCTCCATTTGGATGGATGGGGCCGAGTGGATATTTTTTTAACTGCAAAGGTGTGTTAGGTCATCACTCCAAACTTGCCTCATGGCAAGTTTAACTATATCTGCTGTGAATCGAGACCCTCCTTCGACCTGCCTGCATCTCACACCCATACGCTGCCGACTTGTAGGATCTCTTTTATCTGAACGTGACTCGAATAAACTTACCGTAATCAATTTCACATCAATGGGAATCTGTGTTTCTTTCATGTAGACGATGTCCGTGATAAAAGCTGATACCGGGTAGACTGTGCTCGCCCCTCCAAGTCCGTATGGAGGAGTAGAATAATTCGCGTTCAGTGTCCTCACTATCACCCTGCATACCTTTAGTATTCTTTCTTTCTATGCAAATATCCCCATACTCACTGAATATAATCTGAGGCGGTATATCCAGCAGTTTCTCTGTCGTTTTCGATATTCACTGGGAATGGTAGGTATTATCAGACCGAATCACTTGACAAAGTAAAAATATACTAACGAAGAAGTACCTTTGCTCGCAAAGATGGAGACCTTGCAATTGCGGCTGCAACACCCTTTAAGGCAAGACACGGCATGATGCTGGGAAATCGTCATTAATCAAACTCTGGTGAACCGAAGAGGCTACATACCTTGTCCAAAGTGAGCCACATGAATAAACGAGTGTGTCTCTGGAAGCTAAATTCGAAAGAAAATCTGGATTGGGTGATGGATGGACTTCCATGCCATAACCATTGATGTAGTATAACCCTGTGAGTCAGCTGTTGTAAGATTCTCTTTCAACTTTACATTCACTTAACGTACTGCTGATCCGTGATGGGAGGGGTTCATGCGTCCCCTTTGCAATTGATTGGAACATTACATTTTGTCGTGGGGCGATGACTTCTCCAAGACCGTCAATAGGCGAAGACGGTGTGTCCTCCTCACTGATAACAAAGGATAGTTCTGTTGGTATTATCGGGTGTGATATTTCGCATTGCCCAACAAGACGTGAACCGTCTTCCTAGAACGAAAGTATGAGGATGGAATCAAAGAATTCGTTCCGCTCGCATACCAGCTCTGCAGCTATTGTTACAGTGTGGTTTGTGACGATTACGGGCAGTATATTGGCCTAAGAGAAATGTTTAAGGACCACTTTTGGCTTTTTCAAGGAAATGATTACCTGGCTGTTGGTGATGGAGGAAAATAAAAATATAGCTGAAGGTAACGATCTGAAGAATCCCTGCGCAGCGGCCAAAAAATAATTCCCGATGCTAACGTAGAAATCAACGGATGGAAACTCGATTGGTAGAGTAGGCTTGCCTTCCATTCCGAAAGTCAAAGTTCTTATGAGCACGCCTCAATAATTCACTTTCAAAGTACACCAAGAAACCTGATGCCAAATGTGTGTGCAGAGTGTTTGATTTGTCGCAGAAACAATATTACCTCGAATGGTCTCTTTTCTATCCGACGGAATACCTTTCCAGAGTGTACTTCGACCTTCCACAATGTCTCTCCATTCGTCTCTGGCATCCCTTTCGGAGCATTGAGAAGGTAAACGATGGGCCAATAGGCGACGGATTGAATCCAGGGGTGAGTATGGCAGAGCAGGCGGTATTAACCGAATCAATCGCGATCTTATGTCACCTAAGACCAAGTCAGACACCCTTAAGCTCTTGCTGCAGAAATACTGTACCAATGGAGGGTCCGCCCAAGACCCTGATAATCTCGCTAGAAGAACCTCCATCGTCCGAAACAGGCAACACGTAACAGGCGTTCCCAAAGGCAGAACATATCGCATTTCCACCTGTTCCTCCCGATATGACGACATATGAAGCTGGTTCACTACATTGGCTTTCTCGGGTTGTTGACGTCTGAAGCTGCGAATGAGAGACGTGATTGGAAGACAAGTTTGCCGAGGTGGATGGCTGCGTTGGAAGGTCAAAGACAGACGAGCCAGGACTACCGTGCAGTGTAACGGCCAATCCCTGATTGTCCATTCCAAATTCAGGAGATGGGAACAACAGCTGGGATCACCTGATGGAACCGTACCTCAACGTCGAGGAAACCTGTTTTCGGAATTCAAGGTGGTGTTTACTCACTTTTCTTTTCAATGATCACTTTTTACGTCTTCAAGCGGAGTTCCAACTTCCCATAGCCATATCTTAGGAGGCAGCCATGACATGTACCTAGACTATGTGCTCAGAAATTTTTATGGCCTCTATTCAAATTTTGAAAGCATCAGTAATATGGGAATTTACTTTCCGGCCAAAATGTAGGCTCGTATCCAGCCGTTAGAGTTTTCCACCCAAGGAGACTGGTCACGAAAGGAAAATGTGACAAAAAGGGAATTGGATAGTACTAATATGATTTTACCTATATACTTTATCTTTCTAGGCTCATCAACTGTGTAGTGCTCTTATTTGTCATTGACCCTGACAGATCCGACCGTGACCGTTTCAAACCCCCGCACCCAACTCTGGAAACAAAGCGAGTAGAATCCGATCGAGGAGAAAGACGACAAGGTGGCGG
>QDKV01004876.1_pt1 | contig 17563 bp, 19 predicted proteins | sample 1861101 | NCBI WGS metagenome assembly QDKV01 (sample SAMN04275158, study PRJNA302643) | Fungus metagenome, whole genome shotgun sequencing project. | isolation source: fruitbody | host: Mallocybe terrigena | place: Sweden | collected 2013 | reverse complement strand
ATTACATTTCGATTGACCAACAGATTATTGATAAACAGTAGTAAGCTAATGTGTCGCCTTTGAAGTTTGGGAATTGGAATTTGGCATGCACGACCGCTAGTAGTAGTCGACTACTTGCCGCATTTGCTGCATTCGTAGTATTCGACTCCATTGGAGCCGGTCTTCACATCCTTGGTTACACCGCAACACTTTGGGCGAGTGGTCACGGTATTGACAGGGACAGATCCCAAAAAACTGTCGAGCATGGTGGCTGTTTCAAGGTATATGAGCGACAATGAGGACAAGCCGCGGTTAATGACATACTTGTTGGGTCCAGGGGTCAGATGGATTCAGAGATCGGGATATTTGAAATATATATATAAGGCTAAACGGATAAGTCGAAAGGTGGCAAGTAGAGGGAACAGCAAGGCTTACTTGGATGGGGGTGCAGAGGGTTCTGAAGACAAGAAGTTGCAATTTGGGATGCTATATACCACAGCGTTGAGCTGTCGACATCGCTTAGCCACCAAGAGCGCTTATCTAGAGTATCGATAATAGTGGTCTTCCGAGTTAGACTCGATTCATTTATCTTCAATCACGGCGCAGCCGCCTTCAAATTTCCACACCCTCTGCTGTATACTTCGCTCAACAGATATTACAAAGGAGGTCATGTAACGTGAGGCGTACTTGAATAGGTGATGGCGTAGCTGTCTATATTGTATAGTAGATGCTAAACTTTTTCTTTGAATTGAAATATTCGAAGCGGAAGGAAGGAAATTGGTTCACCCTTTTTGAGATAAGAAATCAAGTTACAGTGGAAAGCCATCCCATGACGCTTCATTTCTGCTGCGACAATCATTCAGAAACTTCAGAACAAAAGAGAGGATGACGGATAGACAAATTTTTTTTTTGCACCTGACATCGCCCAAGCCAGGAAGAGCGCTAAACTCTAATTATAACGGATCCATATATGGAATTTAATTTGCCAGATGATCGATGACTCCTTGTAGGCTTGTACCATTGCTTCGTATGGATTTAAGAAAACATGATATGGTGACTTCGGAGATACAACCATAGACAGACACCTAAGAAGAGCGGGTTGTGCACCCCAAGCCCAGTAAAGAATTTAAATGAGCCAAAGACAGATTCGTTCGAGAGGATGTCGACGCCCTCGACTTTGCAAATGGAACCATTCTTGGGTAGTTTTTTATTTGTCATAACGCCCAAAATTGAGAAAGTCAATAAGGACAAGACAAAGCACACAACTTGAACTCAGGGTCCATCCTCTTCAACCCAAACCATACTCCCTACTTCCATTGTTTCTCGAGTCAAGAGTCGACTCTAAAATAAAGATAGAAAAGTCCAAATTCATGTAATATTATCAACTAACTACTGTCCACTGAGGTGAATGTCGGGAGGTGGGTGACTGGGTATAAAAAGAGAACGTCTGTATGAACATATATATAAAGATTAAACAGGAATAAATTTCAACGTCTGTTAGGAAGTTAGACACTTCATTTCTCAGCGACTGAAAAGAGCAACTCACGACTGGGGTGACTGGAGCAGGGAATCTGCTGTGGAAGGCAGCCGGATCTCCTCCAGCGTATACGTGATTGGATTGCACGAACACAATCGTCGCCGGAGTGGCTAGACAGAATTTGGATGAGCAGAATTATCAATACAACGCGTGCCAACGTACTGCTGTCGGTGTTGATCCATTGCAAAGTCACCAAACCAGTGACTAAATTAACACTCCACTGTGGAACAACATTATTCAAAGGATTGCTAAGAACAGGTTAATGTGGGAGACGTACAACACTGGTTTCGGCTTGCTTATCAAGACCAGTTGAAGTGGAGAAAAAACTCGGAACACTTTGAGGCGTGGCACCAGGTGCAGCTACAAGCGAAATAAAGTCAAACCACGTCTCAATGGCATCAAAGGAAACTCCACATACTTCCTGGTGCTGCAACGGGATCCAAGTAGAGATAGCTGACAAAGAGTCAGAAAAGGAAGCGTGGAGATATATATAGACTATACTTGAAACTGCCAGGCGCGATGTTTGAAGAGGTGCTGTCGCGTCCTACTACGGGAGCAAAGAATGTGCCTCGGTTGTCGTTCTGACGAATAGACATTCAATTGAATGAACTCGATCTCTTCTCAAAGACAACTCACAAGTTGGGTCAACGCAAGCTGAGATCCAGATGTCGCGCCTTGGTCAAGTTGGAACGATACGCGGAGTGCACTGTTTATGTCAGGGGTCAAGAGTGGCGTCCAGTAATTGGGATCTGGAGCTATATAGCCTAGTGAAGTACCATCCAACAGAACCTGGATGACACCGGAATAGGTAACCTTGGGGACCGGGGACGGTTGGGGATCACCATTATGGCGGGCAACTAAAATTTAGGTGGGGTCAGTGAATTATCCATTACCGGTGACAAAAAGACGCACGGATATGTGTAGGTGGCTTCAAGGGCAAGCGTTTCCTCAGCCGTTCAGCATTGGTGATGTCTTGACGCTTGCTGAAATCCGACGTCGGAGAGAACGAAGAGCGTCCAACGAGCGTTGAGCACGGTATCTCAGTGTCACAAGTTACTGCAGGACCAGCATTTGTCCATGGCAGACTGCAAAGACCAAGGGCAAGCAAAAGAAACGAGAGGGACCTGGTGAAAGTGCGCATGTTGAACCTGTAGACAGCAGGAAGAGCGACAGAAAACAAGAAGACAGAAAGTCGCCCCTTATATAGCGCTGCCCTGAAACTAGATGCGCTAAATAAGCAGTTGCGTAAATGGATCAACAAAACCCTGAACAAGTGATGAACGTCAAAAAGAGACAGATGTGCGACCCGACACCATGACCATGCAGGTGCAGCCCCACTGCAGCAGGCGAATTGTCAACAGTTTTTGTCGTTTAGGATGAGTGGATTCCGAGAAATCTGGAGGAGTAGAGGCTCAGTTGGTTGAACACTTCTGAAATAGTCGTTTTCTAGTTTCCGCATTTGTATTGATTTGTATGTAAGTTTTTGGCAGGGTAGCGAACTTTCGAACCCAGAACACCCCTGTTGGTCCTCAGTCTTGTCAAGACAAGATTCCCCCTGCCTTTGTGACTTCGCTTTTCACAACATTCAGTGGTTGGCCAAAATTTGTCAGGGCTTTTGGGAGCTTTGGAGTTCAGGACTCGAATTTAAATTGGTAGTAAGGGGCAGGTACGAGTCCATAAGGAGTAGTGGGAACTTTGTCGTCCTATAAGACGAGTTATATAAATAGGACTCGAAATAATTTTGCCGGATGAGATCTCCATTGCTCGAACAAAGACTCGTATCAATTTTATAAAATATAATACGGTGATACAACCGTAGACTTGGAGATACCTAAGCACCAGTTAATCGTCATCGTCCCAGTTTCCTGCTTGTTGAGGAACCTTAGGTCCTCCAGCAGGTTTGCTCATGATGATACTGTCCACACTAAGTATGGAATTTGCAGCTTCTGTGGCTAGTCTGATGGCCCATGTCTTAGCAGCAAGCGAGTCGTAGATTCGATGATGGTCAGCCTGGAGAGTTCCATCAGTCTCAGCCTGCCAGAAAAAAAAATTACGAAAGTCAGCTGCCAAAAACCAGTCGCAGAAGAGTACAATGCATACCTCAACATCCACACCCCACGTCTCACCACCAGTTTGCTCATGTTTCGCCCAGAGACGGCTCAGCACTTCATTGCCCTCCGCGCCACCCAATGCATTCTCAGCGAGCGTTCTCGGCACAACCTCCAATGCACTGGCAAACTTCTTCACGGCATGTTGACTGAGCCCCCTCAATCCACTGCCATACGCGTCTACCCGCTTTGCCAACTCCATTTCCGACGCACCAGCTCCTGATACTAGTCGCGGATCTTTCATCAGACTTTTTATCACGTTTACGCCGTCGTCGATCGCCCGTTCGAGATCGTCCAAATGATTTGAGGTCGCTCCCCTGAGTACAATCGTCGCTGTCCGCGTTTTTTCTCCAGGAGCACTGGGATCGAAGCCATTATCACCGGGTCCCAGTTGGCGAAGTACGGTCACACGATCACCACCAATTTCGACAGTCTCGAAGACGTCAACAAATCCTGCCTCCTCGGGTGTGGGGGCGCCGACGCGGGCAAGAGGGGTGGCGTTTACGACACGGCAAAGACGGCGCAGGTCAAATTTGGACAAGACTTTGAGGACAGCGACATTGAAACGATTGAGGTAGTGCATGGCGAGTTCACCCACTGAAGAGCCAGCGATGATGATTTTTATACCAGAATCGACGATTTCTTTCACGATCTTCAAAACAAGAATCAGAAAGGCGTTTGTCCATCAAGAAAGATAGGCACCTTTTCCAGTTGTTTTTCCTCACCCGTTGTAAAGTTAAGCATCTCATCCGCATTCTTGATCAACACTGTTCCTTTCGTCTCCGTTTGTGAAATGTCCAAAGGACATGTGAACACCGCTACTTTGCCTCTTGTAACCCTTTTTAACGTACCTGAGAAAAATATAAAACGACCATCCAAGTATGAATTGGAATATGCTAACCTTCGGGTTCCCTTCCGAACACCATTCCTTGTACGACTTTACTGGCAGCGAGACTGCCACCCATTATTTTTACTACGCGTACATTATCAACGTTGAAATTTTTAGGGTTCAAAGGCATAATGGAGAGAGCCGCTGCAGCCACGAGCGAGGCAAGTTTGTCTTCTGACCCATATTGTTTTGAAGCTATAGCGGGCTTAAGTGCAGACGAAAGAGCTTCGTGTGTCAGTGGAGATGGGAGGCTATAGGTAGAGAGTTCTGAAAGTCGTTAGATGGACTTTAAAGACCGCAAAAATATGGGGCAATCGTACTTTCCAGTTCGGTCAGTGCCTTGGTGGAAGCAAGTTCGTATCCTTTGATTACTTCGCTTGGAACAAGACCCATGATAAGGAGATGTTCAGCTTGCTTCAGTAACTCGCCGCCGAGGATCAAGACCATGTTCGTTGAGTCGCCCATCTAACAGACATGTCCTTTCTCGATGTTTGCATTAGAAAGAAAAAAAAAAGAAACATACCTCAGCCTCTTGAGCTTGCGATGCCATAACCAGCAGCTTTGCAGCAGGATGCACTACCTCAATCTCTCGAATTATCGTCGCAGCATCCGAAGTCACGAAAAGTCGCCCAAGATGATTAATGATCAGCTTATTCCGGCCTGTTGCATAATGTATAAGATTTATATAGAAACAGATTGAAAACCAACGCGCCATTTGGACCAAAACTAGTTCGTACGAGGTCAGTGAGCTCCTTTACTGCTTGGATGTTGCGCAAAACTGCCTCGTCCAGCCCTTGAAGGTGCTAATTTAAAGAATATTCAAAGATCAGGACATTGACTGATAGCTTTGATGGAAGAATTGCCTTGTAACCCTCTTTGAATAGTTGAAGATTATTGGCTTTTGGGACTTTGAGCGCCATATTTGAATTTGAAGGTCAAAAAACTATAAGAAATTTCAAGCCTGGCAGTTGACACAGCCACTTGACCTTTGCTCTTGATTGTCATTGCATTCGACCCAAATTTTTGGAATTCATTAAGTGTAAGTGTTCATTACCGAACTTATGTCGGGACAAGTTGATGAATAAATAATAGGAAATATAAAATGAGAGGTAGGTTATGAGTAATCTGTTCCGCCAACAATGCCCTCGAGTCCTGAAGGAAGAATAACCTTCGGCTTGAGCAGGACTGACTCGTTCCAATGCGCGGCGGGGCCAGATAACCTTTCTGCTCGCACTAGACCAAGATCTGTCGTGCAAATGACTTTCTCTGTACCGTTATCAGGGCTGGTTCCCAACGCGTCCTCCATGTTGGCTTTGTTGTAGGGAATATCCGGGGTGATATATAAGACCTCGAGGTCGCAAGATGTGACGCCTTCACCGACTTTCTTATTGAGGTTTCTGGCGCGTTTCGTCACCGTTCCTATACTCTCAGAGAAACGTGACAAAATTCGCCGGTGGGCGAGCGCAGGACCCTCTTTGTAGCCTGCAGCAACAAGGATGTTCGCTATTGTCTCTGCCAAGTCTGGAAGCAAATCGGGTTCGTGGGCCATCATCCGCTGAAGATGTGTTCTTGTCAATTGTCTCCAGCGACCGGACACAGCTTGTTCTTCTGCCAAAGATTGTGAATGAATAAAAATATTATTTATTTTTGGAAAAAAAGCTGATAAACATACCAGCCTCCCGAACCCTCGCATAAATCTCGCTCAGCATATGCTCGTCCTCCGGACTCTCAAAACACCATGAAGAGATCATCCAATGCGTATAAGCAGCCATCCCTGTCTGGAATGCAGTTTGGATTAGGATAGGATCTTCATGATGCTCTGACGTCCTCAGCAGGTCGGTTAGGCGGGGACCAACAATTTCTTCAGTCCTAGCGATAGCTGCCCTCGTCTCGTCTGATTCTTGCTCCTTACCCTCCGAATTTAACTTCTTTTCTTCCACAACAAGCTCCTCCGCCATGCTCGCGGCCGTCTGCATAATTTCGGCGTTCAATTCCTCCACAAGCTTGATCACATCAGCACCAGACAGCTGATCCGCCTTGGTCAAGAACGTCTGCGCGCCTTTCAACTCGCCCGTTCTCGCTTCGAGCAGCTCCTTCATTTGTTTCTGCTCCGTCGCCCTCTTCTGCAGTTCGCCGTCCTGTTGCTTATTTCGCGCGACCAGTTCCTTGATCTTGTCAGCAAGTGTCTCGTTCTGCTTCTTGACACCGTTACGTTCTGTCTCTGCATCGTGCAGCCTCTTTGCTAACCTTTCGAGTTCGTCACGTAATGACGCCTTTGCTTTCCTCTCCTGCTCCAACTCGGCATCGCGTTTGGTCAACAAACGCCCCAGTATATTCTGCTCCTCTTGCAGCCTCCGTCGGGATTCTATGTCTCGTTGGCCTTTCCGTTGCGCCTCTTGACATATACTCAAACACCTGACTGCGGCGAAGATGCCAACGGCTGAAAGGCCTGCAAAGCCGATATAAAGAGCGTAGCCTGTCGGGCCTGCCGACCGTCCTGTTGGCAATGACGTTGACATGAGACTATGGCTCATGGTGATTGTCGAAAGACTTGAGAGGGAACAAAAAGAGATGAGACGGATGGATGGATGGATGGAGGTGGGCTTATTTAGTATGATCTGCAACATGTAGCACTTACGCGCGTTCGAGCCTGTGTTGCCTCCTTAGGAGTGCTGCGTTGCACTTGGGGAACGTTACAGGCATAAACATGAGGTGAAAACGTGGATGTTTTGGATAACGATAACCTTCTCCAGCCTCATTGTGTTCAAACTCCACAATTTCATGCAATGCGTTTGACTGTATGATGATTGATCAAGCCCTCAAGGCTCAAGACACATCACGAATCAAATCGTTACATGGCAGTGAGTTCAACTGCACTTCATCCTCGCAAGTTGTGTTTCTTTCCGCTGAGGACTCAGGTCGTGCAGAAGGGAGTGTGTCAACATCAACCTCGAGGAAATTTCCTGCACAACACAGCACTAATTACATACATGCTTGTGTAATCTTCATCGTTATTGCGGTCCGGCTATTCCGTGACATCAAGGTTGAAGACCGGGCACTGGTTGGAATGAACGAGTAAGTGAGATGCTACTCGGCCTTTGATCAGATCTGGAGACGAGAGAGTTCTACAAGACATCAGGAAATATATAGAAGGAAGATGAAGCCCGAATTCTGGGTTCTGACCTGGGCTCTGGCCTGAGCATCGTCATTAAAGAGCTCCATGGTTCATCGCATAAGCCGCGTATTCGTGATTTCAGAAAGAATAGCAATGCAGAGGACGCGGTGACAAAGTTGCAGACGGTGTTGATTAGCAAGTCAAGCTCCTGATGGAGGATTAGTGAATAGGTTAGCGCAGTAATCCTGCACTTACAGATCTCCCCGTTCGATTCCTAAGCAAAACAGCCATATTGTGGATGTGAAGAACAGTTGAAACTCCGACACAAACACGTGTTACCTTCCTAATTATAAGTAACCGCTGGTAAGGCCGAAATTACCTGTATTACTATTATGAAACAGTCGAGTGTTTTTTTTTCTTCACAGGGGAATATAGCTCTGTTCATCTTGCTCAGCTGTCGAATCCCGTTCCTCAGTACGTATTATTTCCAAAGATTTCATGGTATGAAGCAGGCACAACTCGATTTTTCCGTGACACCATGCTATGTGCTAGTTTTACGCAATGAGCAGTTGGATTGTGGATATAATATATATGATTGCAATATTGACTGGTTGGGTTTCATAAATTACCTCTAGCGACTAACTGAATCGGAAAGAGATTAGGACAAGGCGCTATCAAGCACGACGCGTGGTTTGAGAAGCAGATGAGGCATATCGACGTCGCTGTTGTCCGCCCACTTCAATCCTAACCCCGCAACGCAAATTACCGTCTCACCCTTGAGGGTAGTGTCTCTGCTTTTACTCCTTTCAGGCGAAGAATCATCTACCATTGTCTTGGAATTGAACGGGCTTCCTCGATTGGTCAAGATGGCCTCCAGCTCCCCAGGAACACCCACTGCCGTCAAAGTATTCAATCGAACAGCCATAGTAACGATTTTGAAGAGTTTGTCTCGGAAGCTTTCAATTGTTGAATCCGCGTCACTATCGTCAGACCAGCCAGAAACGCTTAGGACAGCCCGAAGGTCGTCCTGTAGGTAGTCGACAAGTTTGGTGTTCCTGTCTCGTGGTGTAGATGGAACGCAATTTTGCTGAGTAGTTTTCCGCCAAGTCAGAGCGAGGTCCATACCAGCTGCAATGAAGTTGGTCAGCAAACGGAATATATTCATAGAGGGGCTAAGTTGCACCTGTACCTCTGATCCTCTCATACAACGTCTCCAAGAAGCGTCCGTACTCCCACTCGCTAGGATACCACGAAGTGATGATGCGCATGCAGCAAGCGGTCAGGCACCCTTGGAGTGCCGTCTGAACGAAAAAAGGGTTGAGATCCTCGATTCGGTGCGGTGCGTCCCGTTCCAATCGTTTGATGAGTTCTAACCCAAGAGTGGACTTTAGATATTCAGCTTTGGCACGGCGCACGCCAGTGACTTCACTGCGGCGCGAAGCAGAAAAAGGAGAATCGTCACCGACGAACCTCTTATCTAGTCCCTCCAGCCGGTCCGTTAGTGAAGCAGCCATTTGATAGATCTCATCGTTGAGGTTCCTGAACTCTTTGGCAACCGTTTGACTACGTGTGATATTGCCGCCCCGACGAAGACCGCGCGTAAAACCGTACAATGGCGACAGAGTTGTGTTGGATGCCATAAACCGTCCCAGCCCTGCACCCAGTGTGTCCATGTAGCTTTGTCCGCGGCTTTGGAGTTGGTCGGCTTGCTGTCGGACTTGGTCCATAAGCATGGTGTTCTGCCGTTCGGTCTCGCCCACCATAGATTGGATCTCGACGATGGAAGCAGAAAGAGATTGGTTCGTCGTTTCGAGAAACTGGTTCTGGTTGTCCTTCATCGCGAGCTTGTCTCTCTCCTCGAATAGGTCGTCTTCGTTTTGCCTGATCTTGATCACCTGCTCATTGCATTTGTTGTAGAGGTCCCGAATCTCCTCACGACTGTCCTCAAGGCGGGTCTCGAGCGCTGCGATACGATCTTTCTGAGATTCAACTTCTGTGCTGAGAACCAAAATATCCGATTCGTTGGATTCAAGTTTCGCAGCGAGTTCGGCCTTCTCTTGCACAGATTCTTTGGCTCGCTCCTTGTGCATGTGTCTCTCGACCGCGATGATGCCTTTAAGGCGCTGTATTTCTTTCCTCGCATCCTGTCTGTCCTCTTCAGCACTCCGACGAAGATCCTCCTTCTCCATCTCTGCCCTTTGTATGGCTACCGTCCCTTCCTGAGTCAAGTTTCTGATCTCTTCCTTCAAACGACCCAGTTCCGACAAGAGGCGGTCGATCACCTCACTCTTCTTATCCACTACGTTGAGCGCATTGCGGAGCTCCTCCTCGAGTTGGCGGCGTCGGTCAGACAATATGTCTTTTTCCAGTACGGCAGCTTCGAGGTCGGTTTCGTATTGCCGGATTGTGTCCTGCAGATCCGACACTTGTTTTGAAAGGACCGATGGATCGGCTGTACTCTTCTGAAGTTCGTCCTCCGGTTGAACTCCTACGTTGACTGCTCCCTCCTCATCTGACCTCTGCTGCTCCTCGACGACCGCTGGTTCTGTTTCTGCTACAGGGCCTTTTTCTGCCTGAAGACCATCCACTTCACTTGGTTGGTCCTCCGTCGTAGCCAGCTCAACTTCTGTTTTACCCTGAGTTGAAACCGCCGGCTCAGCTGTGTCTTCTACGGATTTCGTCGGTTCTGGTTCAGGTACAATGGTGTTGTCACTCCCAGTCCAATCCGACTTAAAGATGTCTTCTTTTTGCTCTTGTGGCGTTTTGAAATCTTCCGTAGGCACCGACGACAAAGTCTCGCTTTTTGTCCTTGATTCTAATTGTGGAGCAGATGCCTGAGGTTGCTCGGGTTCCGACTGGTGTACCTTCACTTCTGATGCGACCGGCGCTAAAAGATATTAAAAATATTCGTCATTAGATTCCATGGCGTATACCGATGACGAAGAAGATCGAACCTGGAAGTGGGATTTTTTCGACCTTGTCATTGACATCGCCCACTAATGTAGTGCTATCACTCGAATCCGCACGTCTAGTTAGCTGGCGAGTTTTCACGAGGAATCTTGCAACAGAGAACATTGAAGCCATCTCGCTAGTTGAAAGTAAGGATAAAAACGAATAGAATCAGAGGTTCTCTTATGGGTGGCGAGGATATCTTTGGAAGAACAGGCGTTGATAAGTGAGATGGCTAAGAATTGGCTTCCATCCTGCACAAGATCGACTCATATAAGGCCTCGCTCTGTTGGCCTGACGCGCAGCTTGCTGTTGCACGTATGTTTCGACAGGTGTGATCCACGAGGCCGCTCTTCTGGTTTCAGTCTCGAAATAAACCTACGGGTTGGTGGGTGCGTTCCTTGTGTTGTTCACGAGGCACAGGTTCGCAGCATTTTGACAGAAGAGCCAGACCTTTTGAAGACATTGACAAAGACTTCATGTGACATTACGACTAGCTTCAATGTTCAGCGTTCGTTTCATGATCTACATGTAAAATTTTAAGTGTATATGTCCCTCATGTTTCACTCGATTTCACGTACCTTATTTGTAACCACATCCGAGTCCGTCCCGAGTAACTGATGTTCCACGATTGGGATCTCTATCTTGTCGAGTCGCACAGTTGAAATAGGTAGAGGGGATATCATTTAGATGCCATTAGTGTATTCCCTTTTCATGCCAGCAAACTGCCAAAATTTTTGGGGTAAAATATTCTTCAGATACTATTGTATTGTGGGAATCCAGGGTAAGTAGCACATTTCTTCTGAATTAAAATTCTTCGACTTGCGCCACAACGAGGTCACATGATCAAAATCTGAACGCGAAGTTTCTTGAAATTTGAAGATTGAGACAGCCTAAAGGCTGTCTCAGTGTCCGAGTCATCGCGATCATGCCTCCCTATCCTGTTCCTGACAATCATGTCATCTCGCTCTGCATATTGGGGTACTAAGCGAAAGTTGGTGCTTGCATTTGATGTCGGCACGACGTTCAGTGGAATTTCGTATAGGTTTGTAGTTTAACGTCGAAATTTCACGGATGCTTATTTGATACTTTGATCAATATCAGCATTTTAGATCCTATACAAGTTCCTGAGATAAAATCTGTAACGAGGTAGGTTGTTATTTTCTATTGCGATCCCTAACCGTGTACATGTACCCTGTAGATTCCCTGCGCATGAAAATATCAACGGAGCCTCAAAGATTCCAACTGTTATTTATTATGATCGTGCAGGAAAAGTGAGAGCAGTAGGAGCCGAGGCAATGGGAGAGGAAATCCAGGAAATGGCACAAGACGAGCAGTGGACCAAGATTGAATGGTAAGGCAGTCCTTGTCCTCTATCATAAAGCTTCTAACAAATATTTCAGGTTCAAGCTGCACCTCAGAAACAAAATTGGTACAGGGAAGAGTGTTAGCAAAGATATTCCTCCTCTGCCTTTGAACAAAAATATTGTGGATGTATTTTCCGACTTTCTCAAGTATCTGTTCATGTGTGCCGAGAACTACATTAAAGAGACTCACGCCAATGGTCCTACCTTCTGGGAATCAGTCAAGGACGAGATTGATTTTGTTCTTTCACATCCAAACGGATGGGAGGGTACGCAACAGCAGGAGTTGAGGAAGGCGGCTGTCGCTGCTCGACTGATCCCAGACACTAGCGCTGGGCATGCAAGACTGACATTCGTGACAGAAGGTGAAGCAAGTCTACATTTTTCTATTCAAAATGGATTACCTATTGGTGCCATGAAGGTGCGTTCTGTCTGCTTGTTTTCGAAGTCATTATATAAATGATAATAAATTCAAGGATGGAGATGGGGTGGTCATTGTCGATGCCGGAGGTGGAACTATTGACATTAGTTCGTATCACAGGAATAAGAATGCTATGAAGGAGAACTTTGCAGAAATTGCTGCGCCTCAATGTAAGATTTACTTTCTTCTTCTGCGATTAGAAAAATTTCCCATTTGGCTTTAGGTCACTTCTACGGCTCAGTGTTTGTCAGCATCCATGCAAGGATATTCCTTGACAGTGGGTTGGAGATTTACGTCGTGTATTTGGCTCACTTCACCTGATTTCCTAGGCTTTCTTGCCGATTCCCCATTTCACGAAGATTTGGATCACATTGTGCGATGCTTCGACAAGACGACAAAGCTCAGATTCAGAGATTCCCATAATTTTCAATATATCAAGTTCGGCTCTACTAGAGACACTGACGAAAAATTCAATATTCGCTTTGGGCAGTTGAAATTAAAAGGGTTTGCATCTCACTAGGTCACAGGAAAACCTGTTACTCAGACTTCTTTCTTCATAGTTCTGATGTTGCAGTGTTCTTCCAGCCATCGATCGGTTGCATTGTCAACGCAATTTTAGAACAGAAGATGAATGCGCATAAGCCCATTTCTGTGCGTTGCCTTCGTACTTCTTGCCTTTTTCCTGACGAGCAAGTCCCCAGCATGTTGTACTTGTTGGTGGTTTCGCAGCTAGCGATTGGTTATACACCAGTGTCCAAGCTCAGCTTGATTCCAAAGGCTTGAATGTTATACGTCCCGATAACCATGTGTGAGATAAAGTATATTGCATTTTGCCTTAGCCGAACTCTTCTTCCTCTAGCAACAAAGCCGTATCCGACGGAGCCATCTCATTTTACCTTGACCGCTTTGTAAGGACTCGCATTACGAAAGTCGCTTATGGCACTTTCTGCGGCATTCCATTCGAACCTAATCGACCTGATCATCAAGAAAGAAGCAAGAATTCTTACGTTGATGTATGTGGTCAGAAAATACTCAAGGGTGCTTTTGGTGTCATTCTCCCGAAGGTGTGTTTTCATCTTCAAACAACCGAATTCATTATGAACATTTGCGTTAGAATACGCAGGTGACAGAAGCCAAGGAATTCAGGGGGGCATACCACCGGCTGTCGAGAAAGAAGTCGGATTTTGGCGACTCTGTCAAATTTCATGTCTGCTGTTACAGGGGAGCGCTGAAAGAGCCTAAGTGGAAGAATCAGGACATTGGTACGTTTGTAATTTCTATTTCTGTCTTCCTGATGACTGCCATGTGGTTGTTCTTGCAGAGAATTACACGAGGCTTTGCACTATAAATGTCGATCTGTCACAACTTCCTGTGTCCACCCGACCGAAAACGAAAGGTCGAGGGGTGTATTATACATTAAGTTATGAGATTGTCTTGTTTTTCGGCTTGACAGAATTGAAGGCTCAAGTTGCGTGGAAGGAGAAAGAAGGAAACAAGGTCCGTCGCTCATTTCGATGTGAATTTGTTGGCAAAGCACTGACCACTGCTCACAAACCCAATCGCTTGCAGGACGTGGAAAAGAGGTAATAAACTGCGGTCGATTATGTTTGAAAAACACTCATCCAACACTCCACGTCTAGGAGCGCTGCAAAAATCCTTTACGAACCCGATGCTTCAAACGACGTTTCTTGATTTACGGTATCTTCCACACTTGTCGATCCTTGAGTTGTCTGAACTCGGTTTCCTACTGGTGACCACTCTGTAACAGTCGATCAATTTGCGTAAATTAGAGTAGACTGCTGCCTCTGGCAGCAAGTAGCAGCTTAATGGTATGCAGGATTAGTACTCAAATCGCAGCACGCCAGGATATACGGCAAACGACATGTTCCATCATCACGTATTCACGTTCTGCCGTGCAATTCAATGTGGCGAGCTTCAAGTTATTCACGAGGTAGGAGAAAGGTCGGAGCCAGCCTCGACGACGAGGACAATCGGGGGCTATGGTATATTACGATAGTACCAGCTTGTTCAGGTGCTACACTACTTTTCACATAGAAGGTTCCAACAATGTTCAAATCATGTTTCACTCTCACGTCAACAGATGAGCGCCCCGAATAAGACTCGCACAATGGCTCACCACTCCTGTTCCTGGCGATCATGTCACCCCGCTCCGCATATCGTGGTACTAAGCGAAAACTAGTGCTTGCATTTGACGTCGGCACGACCTTCAGTGGAATTTCATATAGGTTTGCTTCAACCCCGAAGTTTCATGGGCACTTGTTTGATGTCTTGTTCAATATTAGCGTTTTAGATCCAGGATATGTCCCTGAGATAAAGCCTGTGACGAGGTGGGTTTTACGTTCAAATACACCCATATCTTGTAACCGTGTACACTTAATCTGTAGATTCCCTGCGCATGAGCATATCAGTGGCGCTTCAAAGATTCCAACTGTGATCTATTACGATCGTTCAGGAAATGTGAAGGCGGTGGGAGCGGAGGCAATGGGAGAGGACATCCAGGAAATGGCACTGGAGGAGCAGTGGGTTAAAGCTGAATGGTGCATTTCTTCTCCCTTGGTCTTCCCATCTCTAAGAGACCCTTTAGGTTCAAGCTGCATCTCAGGAACAAAACTGGCACAGGGAAGAGTGTCAGCAAGGATATTCCTCCTCTCCCTTTAAACAAAAGTGTCGTAGATGTATTTTCCGACTTTCTCAAGTATTTATTGTTGTGCGCCGAGAACTATATAAAGGAGACGCACCCCAACGGTGCTACCTTCTGGGAATCGGTCAAGAATGAGATTGATTTTGTTCTTTCGCATCCAAACGGATGGGAAGGTACGCAACAGCAGGAGATGAGGGAGGCAACTGTTGCTGCTCGCCTGATCCCAGATACTAGCGCTGGTCATGCGAGACTGACATTCGTGACAGAGGGTGAAGCAAGTCTACATTTTTCTATTCAAAATGGATTACCTATTGGTGCCATGAAGGTGCGGTCTGTCTGCTTGTTTTCGAAGTCATCATATAAATGATAACAAATTCAAGGATGGAGATGGGGTGGTCATTGTCGATGCCGGAGGTGGAACCATCGACATTAGTTCGTATTATAGGAATAAGAATGCTGCGAAGGAAAACTTTGAGGAAATCGCTGCGCCTCAATGTAACATTTTCGTTTTTCCTCCGCGATTAGAAATGACTTTAATTTGACTTTAGGCCACTTCCATGGCTCGGTGTTTGTCAGCATCCATGCAAGGATGTTTCTGGACAGTGGGTTGTCGATTTACGTCGTATATTTGACTCATTTCGACTGGATTGATAGGCTTCCTTGCCGGTTCTCCATTTCACGAAGATTTGGACCACATTGTACGGTGCTTCGACAAGTCAACGAAACTCAGATTCAGAGATTCCAAAAATTTTCAATATATCAAGTTTGGCACCACCAGAGACACTGACGAAAAATTCAATATTCGCTTTGGGCAGCTGAAATTACAAGGGTTCGCATCTTATCGTTTCACAGGAAAACTTGTCACTCATCCTCTTTTCTCTATAGTTCTGATGTTGCAATGTTCTTCCAGCCATCGGTCCATTGCATTGCCAAAGCAGTCTTGGAACAGAAGACGAATGCGCATAAGTCTATTGCTGTGTGTTGTCTTCTTACTCCTTGACTTTTTTCCTGACGAGCAAGTCCCCAGCATGTTGTCCTCGTTGGTGGTTTCGCAGCTAGCGATTGGCTATACACCAGTGTCCAGGCTCAGCTGGGGCTCAGGGGTTTGAATGTCATTCGTCCTGATAATCATGTGTAAGACTAAGTATTTCGTTCTCTGCTCAGTCTCACCCTCCTTCCTCTAGCAACAAAGCCGTATCTGACGGAGCCGTCTCATTTTACCTTGACCACTTTGTGAGGACTCGCGTTACGAAAGTCACTTATGGCAACTTCTGCAACATTGAGTTCGAACCCAATCATCCCGACCATCAACGAAGAAAAAATACCAATAGCTACATTTCTTTGTCTGGTAGTAGAAGGATCAATGGTGCATTCGATATCATTGTACCGAAAGTGTGTTTTCGTTTTCAAACGATCGATCACATTTATCCCCCATTTTTGCTTTAGAATACGCAGGTCACAGAAGCCAAGGAGTTCAAGAGAGCATACTACCGGCTATCAGAAAAAAAGTCGGATTTTGGCGACTGTGTCAAATTTCATATCTGGTGTTACAGGGGAGCGCTGAAAGAGCCTAAGTGGAAGGATCAGGACATTGGTACGTTTGTAGTTCCTATTTCTGTCTTCCTGATGACTGCCATGTGGTTGTTCTTGCAGAGAATTACACGAGACTTTGCACCATAAATGTCGATCTGTCACAGCTTCCTGTGTCCACCCGACCGAAAACGAAAGGTCGAGGGGTGTATTATAGATTAGATTATGAGATTGTCTTGTTATTCGGCTTGACAGAATTGAAGGCTCAAGTTGCGTGGAAGGAGAAACAGTGGAGAAAGGTGTTTCGTTCATTTCGATGTGAATCTGCTTGCAAGGCGCTGACTGCTTCATACACACCTCATTCCTTGCAGGACGTGGAAAAGAGGTAATAAACTGTGATTAATCATGTTCGAAAAAACACATTCAATGCTCCCCATCTAGGAGTGCTACACAGATCATTTACGAACCCGATACCACGAACGATGAGCTTTGACATTCCGTGCATCACTTTCTTAACTTTAAATTTCTTACCAAATACTTACCTTTGGCCACTCTGTGGGCACGCATTTTGCGGAAGTGGCTTTATCTTTAAGTATTTTCTCCGAGTTCTTGTCTTTTTGTACTATGACAGATACTGATCGGCATGACTTGCATAAATTGACACTCGTCACCAGCATTTACCTTAGAATCCGCAAGTGACAGAAGCCAAGGGGGTATGCACTCGAAATGGAAAAGAAGTTGGATTTCTCGTCCCCAACGTCAAGTTCACGTAGAAATTGCAGCATTCTAGAGTTCACATGTTTCACGTAGCTCATCATGAGAGGCCCAGATAAGCGCCAAGCTGTCCGAATAAAGAACCGCATATTGTTTACATTGCCAGTGTCACGTTCCCTAACATGAGTTATATAGACTGTACCGCTCACCATTCGTCACTAACTTGCTACTGGCAATCATGTCGTCCCGCTCCGTATATCGTGGTACCAAGCGAAAGCTAGTCCTCGCATTTGAT
>QDKV01004877.1_pt1 | contig 17582 bp, 22 predicted proteins | sample 1861101 | NCBI WGS metagenome assembly QDKV01 (sample SAMN04275158, study PRJNA302643) | Fungus metagenome, whole genome shotgun sequencing project. | isolation source: fruitbody | host: Mallocybe terrigena | place: Sweden | collected 2013 | reverse complement strand
CATCATCGTCGCCCTCGTCTGCGTTGGCAGCTGCAGCTGTGGAGGCAGTGGTTGGTAACGACAGTAATGTGGTGATGATGATGTGATGTGATGTGATGTAACAGGTACCCGTGGGTACTTGCTCACGGTACCCATACCAACAAGCACAGGTATGGGTTTCATGCGGGAACGGGTACGGGTGAACCCTGAGTTACCCGTGGGTTACCCATGACGAACCCTAATAGCAAGGAGTGTCAAATACATGAAGATGTTGAGTAGTGGGCTGTACTTTGCTGGATGGACACGTGTAGATCGATTAAATTGATGCTGGAGTAGGGTAATTATCGTTGAGGTCCGCAAAACTAGTGAATCAAGTTCCTATGTTGTAAGATTAATACTTTGAGACCAGGTAGACGAGTAGATTGACAGGGAGTTTCAATGTGGACTGATGAGAATGCGCAATAACGAGTTTCAGCGCCTCGACGCATGCGTGCTTCGATCGAAACACGCTAAACAGCTGCTTGACACGCGTTTTGTGAGGTACTGTGCTTGTAGCCAGTCGATCCGCTTTTGCGTTATTTTCCTTACGTTCTGATACACGTTCCAGGGGTCAGGGACGTAGCGTGCTCCACCAGGAAATCTTGTACAATCCATGGTCCCTCCCAGGATGAACAGAAGAAAATGGAGTAAACCAATCAACATATGCAAGGTGAGCAATAGTCTATCCTTGTCCTGTAAACCACAACTTTCAATGATTGAAGCACTTCGGGGGCATACTCTTCACTCCTGCTCGCGTCAGCCGGGCTAGTGATGTGCCGGCCTGGCCTGGAAGCCACAGGCCAAGTGTGGCCTGGCCTGGCCTGGGCCAAGCCAAGTCAGGCCGTGTGCTCGACCTGGGATGGCCCCTGGCCTTGGCTTTGACTTTGTGAAGCCACAGGCTGTGGCTTCGTGGCTGTGTCACCTATCTCACTTTCATCACCAAACTCGGTGGGCCAGCTTGGTAAGTACCCATTCATTTTCTACGTTTAGTACCTCTATTTAAACGCTACAGATGACTCATTTCAACGGGCCAAAGATCGCCATGATCGGCCATTGCATTCTCGTACAATTTGGGAAGTGGTGGTGGGAGACTAGGACTGGCAGTGGGACAGCTTGGTAAGTACCCATTCATTTCCTACGTTTAGTACCTCTATTTAAACGCTACAGATGACTCATTTCAACGGGCCAAAGATCGCCATGATCGGCCTTTGCGTTCTCGATGATTAGCAGCAGTCCAGCTCAGTAGGCACCCATTGAGCACCCATTCCTTTCCTACATGTAATACCTCTATTTAAACATTACAGATGGTCAATTTTGTTGGACCAAAGACTGCACACAATGAGGCTGTTACAAATAATTAGTATATTATAGTAGGTATTATAATTTACTATATCTTATTGCCTCAGGCCATGGCCTGAGCCAAAGCCAGGCCAAGGTACTTGGCCTTGGCTTGGGATTTGTCAGGCCACAGGCCGACCAAAGCCAGGCCAAAGCCATGGCTTTCAGGCCAAGCCAGACCGGCACATCACTAGGACTCAGCCCACCACTCTCGATTTTTATGATTGCTGTATCAAACTGCCCAGGTAAATAAGTGCCGTGTTTGTTGGACTGAGAGGCCTCACAATGAATGGAATCAACTACAATATTTGCGGATGGATCAGTGCTGAAGGGATCCTGGGAAAGAAACTTGATGCGATGAAAGACGGATAACTTGTGGAAAGGGATATAAAAATCTGCTGCTGCATTCTCAACTTGATGCCATGAGAATCCAGAATTGTGACAATGAATAACGTAACGAGCGAGTGCACCAATGAAATCGATCGTCCTATAATGCACTTTAATGTCTTTGAGAGACACTCCATAAACAGATGGACGGTTCCCGATTTTCATCTCTCTTGGAGGCACCAGGCATGGAATTCGAGGGGACAAAGAAATCACATTGGCCTGCAAGAAGTGATGTGGAGGCGCTCTGTATATTCGGTGTTGAAATTGTCTGTGGTCCTGAAGAACTCAATGAGTTCATGATAGTGGTTGAGAAAGTGATCTTTGGGAAAGTTGAAATCATTGCGTATACCAAGATCAATAAAAACTTGATGATTTTTGTGATAGAGGTGCAGAGCTCTCTCCCTTGGCATCAAGTGTCTCGGTTGTGTGAACGGGGTACCTTGCCAAGTAGAGGAAGTCAAGCAAACCGCAGACAGCCTAGACGAGTTGGCCAGTTGTACCACTCCTGGTATTTGGGATCCGAATATCGATAATAAGACCAAGTAGAAACCAGCATATTTGGTCATGTTCTATACCCGTTACACGAGAGAGATTTGATATCCCTTTGAGGAAGAGTCAAATATTGTGATTGGGAGGAAGGGGTCAGCATCGGGAATCAATTTCAGCATTGCCACAAACTTACTTGATCCAGGCAATGAGGTGCTTGATGTTTCCCTGGTAGAGTTGATGTAAAACATTGGGAGTGATAGATCAAAAGATGTTGAGAAAAGGGAGGAATTGCCAGAATGGGCGTTGGATTGGCTTTATCCCAACATTCTTGCATGCTCGAGAAAATGCAGTTGGACCTTCAGTAATGGATTCGAGAGCATCCAAGATTGGTGCTAGCTCGCGAGGTTTCCCTACTGCTTCTGGGTTGCCCATTTCGTTTTTCATGACGCTTGAAGGACGGGCAGGGCGGCAAAGACGAGTCAATCATTTTATTAAGTTCTTCAGTGTTCTTGTATGAGAGGTTTAATGCTTCACAAACCTTCAACAAGTCAGCCGATTTTTTTCATAAAAAAAATTGCACTTACACCACCAATTGCAAGAAGATCAGAAAATGCAGTTGATCCAGGGCCACGCATTTTTGCCCAATTGGCAACCTTCCAATCAATCTCCAATGTAAATGGTGCCCAAGAGTTGCGAGGTGAACCGAGGCCTCCTGAATAGTGGTCATCCACCGACTGATACACATACGACACGACGGCACCTGCTCGTGAATGGGGATTTGTTGATGAGTAACGAACAATGCGGGCCGCACACTCATGAACACGTTGCTCAGTGGAGAGGCGAGAGGCATAGTCGAAGAGGGGACCTTCAGCAGCATCTTCCTTCTCATCACCATCCTCCGTGCTCTCCTCATTAACCTCTGTGCTCTCCTTGTCAACTTCCATGCTCTCGCCATCACTCTCAATCTTCTCGCCACCACCCTCCATCACTACAAGTGACCGGCCGATGCCTGGATATCTATGGCCAGATATGGGAAAAAAAGGGTGGTGTCGACTGCAAACCTGCGATTGAAATACATTGGTTTGAATAATGCATAGGATTGAAGGAAGCGTAGTCTACAGGGGACTTGTATCTCCATGTCTTTATGTGCATGAAGGATGCAATTCTCAGGAGCAACCGAAATGGACCACCTAATGCCTTGTCATTGAAGATTGAACTCCAGCTTGATTTTGAACAAGGTATTGCAGGGAATCTTGCATTTCATTGTAAGATCAACTTACAGGGATGCATGTCAAAGCAACGATGATCCTAGGGTTGCAATAATCAGAAATCTGGCAACAAAATGTAACAATTGAAAATTCGCTATTGATTTCCTTACAGTATACAATATCCAGAATACAAATTTCATCAAATTACATGACGGTGTGAATATTGAATACCGTAGCTTAGTAAAACCCTATCGCAAGAGCGCTTACTTCTTTTTTCTACCCTTTTTCGTCACCTTGATCGGCGCTGTCTGCCTCCTTTTGTTTGGATCCTCTGGGTTACTGTTCTCCTTGAGATTTGCAAGTTCGTCTTCCATAAATTCCTGGTGGTTCTAAAGAGGCGTCACAACAGTGAATGTAAAAGTATACAACTTACGCGTTTGGCAGCAGCTTGGGAATCCTGCGTTGCAGTCTCGGAGACAGGCGAGTTTGTGCTGACCCTCATAGTCGAACTTGAGATACCGGAAGGCGGAGAGCTTGGTGCTTTCTCTGTTTCTCGTTGCCTTTCTGATTTCTGAGCCTCTCGCAAACGGGCTTGGTCTTCTGCTTCCTCAGGGTCCAACTCCAGGTTTTCGTAATCACCTTCGTTATGGTTGGGTGGCTGTTGTTGATCCACGCAGTGAGCTGGTGAACCAGGAAGCAACTGAAAATTCTTACCATAGCACGACGATGAGGCTGAGGCTGACCGTGACAGCGTGGATGTTGACTGGATTGACCTTGAGCTCGCCCTTGCGGCAGTTGATGATCCTGGTGGTGATTGCCTAGATCAGTTTGAGGGTGCGATACCGATGGCTGTTGAGCTGGACTTGGACATGGATGGGATGCTTGCTGGTGATTTTCTTGGTCGTTGGTAATAGCATGCTGTGCACGTTGTGCCAGAATGCGATCGGCTGGATTCGAATGAATCTTATTGCCGAGCAGAGAGGATCGTTTCTTGCGCTTCGACACCACTTGCTGAAGACCTGGGACTTGTCTATAGAGGATGAGTCTGTAGATCAAATAGATAAACCATACATACCCATTCCACCACTGAAGGGTGTCAATGACCCATGGATCTTGTGGATCCCGCTCAAACAAGGCAACAATGTTGTCATAAAACCCTTGAAGGCTGAAGAGATTGTCGTTTGACTTCCACTGGCTCATTGACGAGAGTGCAATATAAGTCTAAAACAATCAGCTACAGATGACCAAGACAAAAAGGAAACCGGCGCACCTGAACACTAGTGTATGCAATAGTTCTTCCAGTTACTTCAGTGAGCTTGAATTTCCTCGCCTTGCTCTTATTCACTTTGGCCATTGCGTCCATAGCAGAGGATGGCCCTGTAAAGATATGGCGATATACGCGGACGAGCAGGTAACCACGAAAAAGGCCAAGATCTTCGTTGTCTTTGTCGTAGACCGTTTCTTTCTCATAAAGGAAGGAAGGAAAGAATTCTTCAGTAATTTGTATCGATCCATCCTCAACGCGATCCATGAAGTCACTGAAGAGATAGAGTAAGCGCATATTAATTGAAGAAGAAGCACTTACAATGCATCCTCGTCAAATTTGGCCTTGAATCGCAGTGGACAGAGGTGGGCGGCAGTATCTACATGCTTGAATCCACGCATATCTTTGATATCGCTTGGCAAAAGTAATTCCACATCATAATCGGCTGCATATTCCGAGCCGCTTTTGGGATCTTCATGAATGTACGCAAGAATTGCAGACTTCAATTTTGCTGTATCGTCAGATCGGAGTCCAGAAGCTGATGCAGAGACCTTTGAATAATGTCAGTAGAAGAGATGAAATAGGAATATAAGTATCCACTAACCTTCGCAATCAAGGCCAATAGATGTCGCACATCGCCAGCGCAGGCAGACAGAACAGCATTGAAACTAGTGTTTGGAAGTCCGGTCTCGGGACTGGAAAAAGACCGGAACCGAACCGGACCTTAACCGATCAGGACCGCAAATGATCAAGACCGGTAAGGACCGAAGACCGCGGTCCGGTCTTCGGTCTGTGACAATCTCAAAAGTTGGAGGACCGCAAAAGACCGGTCTCAACCGGTCTCAACCGGTCTTTTTGGTCCCCAAAGTAAGGTAGGGTAAGTGGTGGTATTTTTATTAATTTTAACTAAATTTTAACTAGGATTTTCGTGCAACAACTTGCACAACTGTTTCGAACATATCGTCACGCGTGACGATACCATCAACGCGCATCAAACTGCCAGCTACACACCTGCTACACACAATCCGCGACCCACCACGATTCTCCAATGGCCCACCACTCGCTCTCTTGTCTCGAGTGACAGAGACCCCGCATGGGTGTACAGGTATGCCCATATGTTTTATTTATTTTATTCTAATTGAGTGAACAGCGAGAAGGGAGACTTCCCTTCTCGGCTTTTTCTATAGGTTTCGACACAGCGAGGGGGTTATCCCCTCCTCGTTGTGTTCTTTCTTTACCACCGCTGCACTCACACATACCATGCACATGCCCACCCTCTCCCTTGCTCGTAACGCGAGTTGGCGGGGTTTCTGCCAAGCACCACCTCCCCCACTCGCGATTTGAGTGACGGAGGGGATTTGCGCCCACCACCTCCCTCGCTCGAAACGCGAGTTGGAGGGTTTCCCTGCCAACAACCACCCCTCCACTCACGATTCGAGTACAGAGGGGATTTGTGCCCACCACCACCAACTTGCCCACCCACCACAACTCCCCCCTCGCTCGAAACGCGAGTCGGAGGCAACTCACACCCTCCCACTTGAATCGCGAGTGACGGAGGGGATTTGTGCCCACCACCACCAACCTGCCCACCCACCACAACTCCTCCCTCGCTCGAAACGCGAGTCGGAGGCAACTCACACCCTCCCACTTGAATCGCGAGTGACGGAGGGGATTTGTGCCCACCACCAACCCAGTGCCCACCCACCACAACTCCTCCCTCGCTCGAAACGCGAGTCGGAGGGTTTTCCTGCCAACTCACACCCTTCCACTCGAATCGCGAGTGATGGCGGGTTTTGCGCCCATCACCACCCCCTCCCTCGCTCGAAACGCGAGTTGGAGGCCATCCCTGCCAACTACGACCTTTTCAACACCAGGACGCTCCTCGTTCACGATTGCAGGAGGGAGGGTAACCCCCCCTCCTTTGCTCACTCTGTTTTGCTACCATGACCTTCCCTCCCCCTTCGTATTTATGTAGCTACATTATACATTAGTATACATTACTGTAAGTAGTCGGTCCAGACCGGTCTAAACCGGTCTTAAGACCGCAAAAAACCGCTCAGGACCGGTCCATACCGGTTCAGTCCGGTTTTTTGCCCAATCTGAAAATACATGGACCGGTCTCGGTCCCGGTCTCAGGCTCTGAGGGCCAAAAGACCGGACCGGACCGGACTTTTAAACACTAATTGAAACCACGTTCTAGGTTCATAATTGCATCGAAAGCTTTGACTTCCTCCTCTGTGTAGCTAGAAACCCATAAAAGCCAACTGATTCAAGATTACAACGAGTTACGTACTCTTTGTCTTCCAGATCTTCGTCATCTTTGTCTTCAGGTACTACTCCAGGAATGCCTGCATAAAAGACACGTGTAAGATCTAGAAATGGATTTATCGAAGGGCAAATCCATCTAGCTTTCGCAAGATAAGGTTGCAGTGGACCATCGCTACGAAAATCAGCAAAAAAAAGAAATACTCTACGACGGGAAGATAGACGTACTCAGAGCCAGAAAGGAGAGCTTGAAACAATTCCAGCTTCTCCTGCTCGGAGAGTTCACGACCTTCACCGGTATTGTTGGACATGGGATAGTAGACGCACAGGACAAAGAAAAAAAGTGAGCAAGTTGAATTTAAGGTGCGAGGGTTGCGCAGCTGGCTGCGTGACGCTTCAAGTTGTCATACTGACTAGACTATAAACTGCGAGCAGTAGCAAGGGTTCAGCGCTTCCTGCAAGGATGTGGAGTGACTCATCTTGTCGGAAATATCGGCGTTAGCCGATCAGAGAAATGGGATAATGTCATCGTATTGTTGCTTGCAAAGACTCGAACTCCGGCTCAGTTTGAACAGACCTCTCAAACCTCCTCACATTCCTCGAGCCAAAGTTCTCGACTACCCCATATTTCAGACGTTTAGCGATCCAACAGTGACTTCTGTCTTCCGATGGCTTATGATTATACGTGAGTTCCTTGTATCTCTATTTTTTCCTCTTGAATTTAATTCTTTGGTGATTTAGGTTGGCAGTGATATACCTCCTGGTCGTAAACGAAGGCGACGCTGACGTTGGTGCTGAACCCTCCTTCTGCAGCCTAGAGCATACTGTAGTTAGCAGCAAATGCCATCCTCAGCCCACCTTCCCTGCGAAAATTCAGGGAGGTCTGTCTCGTCCAGGAGCTCGCTATCAGGATACAGGCCTTGAGTGACGATAACTCATCTATCAGGTATGCAGTCTCTGATCCCTATATTATCCGAGTTCGATCTCCTTAGTTTGTAGACGCGATCTGGATGAATCCAAACCTATAGTTGAGCCCAAGAAAAGTAGTTCTGCGCATCGTTGTGTGACTACTTACCACCGAGAATAGCTCTTATAAGAATAAATTTGTCCATCTTGCTCTGCAACACATCACCGCATTGGTGGTAGAAGTCAACCGTGTGGAGGCTATCAGAGAACGTCTTGCGGAGGGTGGAGACAATGACTTCTATTTCCAACGCGCAATGGTGTGTAGTTCTTGCTGTGGTCCTGTTCTTTGTTACGACCCTTTCGCATGGTTTAGCTGGAATTACTCGCGTCGCTGGCAAGCATACCCACCTTCAACCCTACGGATGTTACGCTCTCCCAAGTTCACAAGACCTCCACCGCTCTGATCACCTTGCTCACCTCGGCGCTTCTTGTACATCTTTCCGTTGTCCCTTCATCTGAATTATCATCAGATGGTGCTTTAACCACAGGAAGACTGCTAGCACATAACCTTGCTCAGTTCATGCACTGCGTCGCGCAAGGCAAAGTAGGCAGCGGGTTCAATGTCTCATTATAGCCATCTTTGGCAGTCATATCGACATGTGTTTCTATCGAACCCGACGATTGCTGGACATCTGTCACACAAGCAGGTCATTGGAGGCGGTGTCCCTGGTGCAGGGGGTTATGACGCAGTTTGGCTCGGCCACCTCACGATATGGACGAATCGACATTCATTGCACATAAAAAAATTTCTAACCACGACTTGTCAGTAAGTTGATTCACTGCCGCTGCCTGTCTTTCGGCAGTCTAAGACGTTCAATAACCCTGACAACAATCTCTAGAACAGTCAAATTTGGTGCGCAGAACCCGGCACTCCGAGCTCCAACATGACTCTGTTGCGCAGCATCCAAAGACTTAAAAGAGCAAGGACCATGATTTATGAACGCAATGAATCATCGTCGACCTATCCCACTCTATCCTGTCCCACCAGACTCTCCTCGTCGGAAGGATAAGTCGCTGACACCGACTGATGATCTTTATTATTTCCCACCTACTCGAATCCTCAAAACACCCGACAACCCTATCCCACCTGCATCTATCTGTTCACAACACCGCCCTTCAGTCCAGAAACCTCCATCGAAACATTCTCGGAATGGGCTGGGAAACAAGAATCGTGTCAATACACTTGACAGAAGTGTGTCAGAAAGGCCTATGGTAAGAATGTCTTCAAACTCGTCATGCTAATAATTGATATCATTATTAGGGGCCAAAGCCATCATTGAAGCGGAAACATGACATGGAAGTCATTGATCTTACTGACGATCGCCCGTCGAAAAGGAAATGTACTTTTGTTGATGAAGATGACCTGGATTGGTTGAAGGGGGAGTTGGAGGACATTAGGGACACGATGGACCACTTTAGCCGAGAGTTGGACTTCAGGTTCGCAAAGGTTGTCCGTAAAGTTCAACAATTGTCATGAGCAAATGTACATGTTATGTGTAATATAGAAATATCTTTGTAGGTTGAAGAAATGAACAATTGAGCGGCATATCTGTATGCTTAGGGAATGCCATTCTATCAAATGTCCACCTGACACTGTTCTCTATCGCCGAATATGATTATTTGGATTTTTCCGACACTGAGGAAATTTCAGAGCGTTCAGCATTACTGTAGCACAAATTTACAATTCATAAATTCCACGGCCAGTAGGACTATACAGAAATACAAATACAAAGCGTTGATTTAAAAGAACAGACTAGAACAGTTGAAAGGCGACTGCATATGTCATGAGTAACAGCGTTTTAAACTCTAGTGTTAGAGCAAGAGCTTACCATTACAAAAAAATACTTATCAGACCAGAGAAGTCTAAGACCGATCTCCCTGCTTCGCCCGCTCAACCCGGATCTGTTATGAATTTAATAAGTATTAGTAATTCAGAGCGAAATGTGAACTCGCCTTAGCCATTTCTTCGTCATATCGTTTGCGAAACAAATCACAAATAGTGGCTAATACAAACTCCTCAACGGCGCTAACTTTGACACCCCGAAAACGGCCAGCCACTTTGCCCCCAGGCAGATAGGAGAACGGCATAAAAACTACACCTGTTTTCTTCTTAAAAGCCTGGGAGTTGTCGTCTGGATTTGAGGAAGGAAAGAGTAGACGAAGGGCGGTAAGAACGATATTGGCGAACCAGTAGCACTGGTCACCGAGGATTGAGTAAAGGGGACGTTGCTGGTGCACTACGAAGACCAGCACGATCAACGCGAGTAGGTTTAGATTGTCGGGTTTGTGGCTCCACGCATTGTGTCCCATCCCTAAACCCTTAGTGTTGAGGAAATTCTCCCCCAAAAAACGATCCTCAGCAGGTGTATCGACGTCACTAGATGTGTAGGGTGCAACAGATTGTATAAGCTTCAGACTTGCTATGTCGTAGTACGAGAGTTCGTCTTGAGGTGCGAGTTCAGGGTTCGAAAGAGGAAGTAAAGGTGATGAGGATTTCCTATTCGCCGACAGATAGGCTGCTGAACCCAGCGTAGAAGCCAATGCTAGTGTGGAGGCTGAACCCACCGTAGAGGGAGATGCCGCAGAGGGAGATGCCGCAGAGGGAGATGCCGTAGAGGGAGATGCCGTAGAGAACAGCGTAAATGCCGCTACCAGCGTAGTTCCAGCCACCACTGCAGAGGTCGAAGGACTATCTTGTATGTTCCGCTGAATGACGTCGAGGAGTTCTTTGCTTTTAGGATGTTCGAAGAAAGTCCTGATAAGGGATGCATCGAGTACGTCTGTAGGTTCTTCATCATTCGACTCTTCTTCGTTGGGCGGCTTGGGCGCAGGCGCTGGCATGTCGCCTACTGTGCGTTCAGTGACAATTTTCCTGTTGGGGAAGACTCTCTTTGAGTCCTTCACGTCGAATATGATGAATTCATGTTGTGGTGGATTAGGGTCCTTGCTGACAGTGCCGGACACCACCTTGATTCTCTCCACGGCCCGTGGTACAGGATCTCGACTATGGATTATCGACTGAGTGTAGTAGAAGAGCATGGCGTCTGGTGACGTGACATGGGAGGGATCGAGAAGGTGCTGAATGAACTTATCCTCCATCGTACGCGGGAAGAAGGATGAGAGGAAGGATGGGAAGGACAATCCTGAGAGTACGTCTTTAACAGAACCAAGCATCTCCACTCGGACCACGCCTACCAACCTCAGTTAAATAGTCCGTTGGGCTGGGCAATTGAGTCAGTGTAACCCTGAGTAAAAGACGGGACCTTAACAGCATCATATAATGCAGCGGGAGAAGAGCATTGCGGTGAGATATTGAGTTGATTGGCCAATCACAGCTTGAAACGTGTCTGGCGGTACATCGACCACATGCCAACATGTAAAAATAGATCTCCAACAATGAATCCCAGTGAAAATTGCATCTGTAAAACGGTCAAAATTTGATTTAGATTAGTTATCAGACTATTTTTAGGAAAGTTTAGAAATGAAAAGTGGCTTTTTCCTTGCAATTTGGCACAAATTTTTACATAATCTGATTTATTTCTATCTCCCCATATAGCATTTATCAAAATTATTACCAAATTGTGAGGGAAAAGCCACTTTTCATTCCTAAACTTTTCTAAAAATAGTCTGATAACTAATCTAAATCAAATTTTGACCGTTTTACTAGATGCAATTTTCACTGGGAATGAATCTCTGCGCGTCGCATGAGTACTACAGGATACCCTCTCAATGAAGGCCTTTCTCCTGCTTTGCACTATACTCGTTATCATTATGAACACTATCAGGTGTCCTGGGTGTCAGAAGCCATTTAATCAAGGTAAAGCTATCAAAGCACACCAGAGGACCTGTGCCAGACTACATTTGGTGGCGAGGGAGCAGTTCAAAAAACGAGGTGAGAATGATCAGAAACGAGGGGCTGCGAAACTAGCTAGATTGGATGGACAAACAATGGAAGATATTGCTGAAGAAAGGCAAGAACTACGGAATGACCTTGAGGACGATATCGTTCTTGATCATTCGGTAAGCATTTGCGGATACGAGGTTTCAGCGCTAATATATATTACAGGCACCAACTGAAATATCAGCTCAGCTCCCAGTCCGCAACGACAATCTTGATCTCCCTTATGCCTCGAGTCCAGAGCCTGTTTTACCGGTAAGCAGGGTTGCTTTTTTTATAAAGTCGTCAAACTGATTATATAGTAATAGATACTCCCTGAACCTCCTCCACCTACACGAGGCTCAGGTCGGCCAGCACGAACAATCCGCCTACCAAAACGTTACCGTGACGAGTTGCCCCCTCCCCCCCCCATTCCTATTCCAGATCCTGATCCTTTTATTGAGGATACCGCTTCTGACGATCCAGAAGACGAAACTGTTGACACATCGAATGTTTACCGCACGGATCCGGATAGCTACGGCATTATTCGTGAATATCTACACGGCAAGCCAAGTATTACGCCAGACGGGAATTACAGTCTCACAGAAGTCTCGGATTCACCATATATTGTCACAGAGGATTCGTCGGATTCTCACGTCGCCAGCCGACCATTTCTGTCGCCACTTCAGACACTCTATCAAGCCGCGACGTCTACCACACAAACAATCTTTGCCCCCTTTCGTAACGCTTCGATCTATCACCTTATGACCTGGTTCTATCGATCTGAATCAAACACAAAATCGATCACCGAACTTAATTCTCTTGTAAAGGACGTTATCCTCGCACCCGACTTCAGGCCAGATGACCTTATTGGATTTGATGCGAAGAAGGAAAACAAAACGATGGATGCCTATCGAGAGTCCACAGCCTCAGAAGAAGCGTCTCCATTTACCTTCGATGATACTTGGATCAAGGGTTCTGTAGAAATTCCTCTACCATGTGATGGCTTCCAGCAAACTGAAGAGGAAGCGCCAAAATTCACGGTCGAGGTCTATTATCGGAGAATCATGGAAGTTATCAAAGCCGCTTTATCGGAGCACGCAGCAGAGAAGTTCCACATGTTCCCGTTCAAGGAATTTTGGAAGCCAGGCCCAGACGAGTCAGAAGAACGGGTCTATTCAGAAAGCTACACCGCTGACCGCTGGAATGAAGAGTATGTGAAAATACATGCCACCAATCAGAAAGGACCACACCTCCACCTCGAGGCCGTTCTCATTGCGCTTAAAATCTGGTCCGATTCGACCTCGCTCGCACAGTTTGGCAATGCCTCGATGTGGCCGATTTATTTTTTCTTTGGGAACCAATCAAAGTACTCTCGTGCAAAACCGTCGTCGTTTGCTGCACATCATGTAGCCTATATGCCAAAGGTTTTTTTCTGTTTCTTTTTCGCTGATTGAGATTTATTGACTAGATCTACTTTATAGCTCGACGACCGTATCCAAGAATTCTATCTCAACATGTTCGGAAAGGCGGCAACCGCAGCGACACTTACGCATCTTCGGCGTGAGCTTGCCCACGCCGTTTGGATGCTGTTACTCGACGACGAATTCATGCACGCGTACATACACGGCTTCGTTTTCCGGTTGGTTGATGGAATCATGCGCAATTTCTTTCCTCGACTTCTGACGTATTCCGCGGATTATCCTGAAAAGTCAGTCAACTGACGTGTCCTCTATCTGATACACAATTTTAAAGTTGCCTTGTAGAATGTTATTGGCATGCCTGAAATACCTATCACTTTGTCCATGCCCTCGATGTCTGCTTCTTAAGTCACATATTCCGATGATAGGAACAAAGACCAACAACAAACAGCGTATTCGATTTGCGCGCGTCGATAGCTTTCAGCGCCAAGCGCAAATTGAATCAGCTAGAAAGTTGATATTTGATGGTGGGCTGAGTATTACCAATAAACGTGTCGAGGACTTTTTACGACCAACATCGCTTGTTCCTACTCGGGTCAGTGATTTATTGATTTTATTTGTTCATTATTCCTAAACATTGTCTCGTCTAGAATGCCTTTTCTCAGCGCCTACTTGCTCACGGTTTCAACTTTTATGATATGTTTGTTCCCGACTTGCTTCACGAATTTGAGTTAGGCGTCTGGAAGGCCGTCTTCACTCACCTCCTCCGCATTCTACACGTTTGCGGGGAAAATAAAATCCAGCTCTTAAATCAACGGTAAGCAATATTAAAAAGACCCGTTGACCATGGCTAATTGATCTATTAGATACCGTCAAATGCCGACATTTGGAAGGGACACAATTCGGAAATTTGACGCAAATGTATCGGCAATGAGAAAGCTTGCAGCTCGCGATTGGGAGGACTTATTACAGGTAAATTAAAGGTTTTAGTTTGTTAAGATATTAATAAAATTTTTAGTGTGCAATACCGGCTTTCGAAGGCCTTTTGCCATTCAGTTCGCACGATGTCCTGGTACGAAAACTCTTGTTCGAGTTGTCCACTTGGCATGGTCTAGCGAAACTCCGTCTACACACCGAGACGACTCTGCACTGTCTCGAAACCTCAACAACTCGATTGGGCGAGCTTTTACGGAGTTTTCAAGCTGACGTATGTTCTCAATACCGAACATTCGATCTACCGGCAGAAGAGGCGGCTCGAGCTCGACGAAAGGTGGCCTTAGCAAAAAAGGCCGGAGGAGCGGCGCCGGCGACGGGAAAGGGTAAGGAGTCAGCATCAGGTTCACGAAAGCCTCGAATATTCAATCTCAATACTTACAAAATTCATGCGCTTGGAGCATACGTGAAGGCTATAAGATTGTTTGGGACTGCGGATGGGTATAGTACCCAGACGGTATGTATTTTCTTATTATCAGGGTTTTATGTTTGATACCGTGCTAGGGAGAGCTCGAACACCGCCGTATCAAACGCCATTTCAAGCGTGTGCGTAAAGGAAAACACATCCTTGGTATCGGTCTCCAGGTCCGACGTGAACGTATGATACACAGGCTGCAAGAACGGAACAAACGGATCCGAGCACGACTGAATACCGATGAAAAAGGTCCCACAAATGATGATCTTCCAACAGTAGCATTCGAAGAACAATCTGATACTCTCCCTCCAACTTTACCGACCCAGCATTATCACATGTCCGTTAACTCACGTCACAAGGTTCAGGTTTTGCAGTGGTTAATGAGAAACAACAGGGATCCAGCGTTAGCTGTGAGTTTTTTTTTCTCGCTTGCAATTTAATATTTAATGTTTACTAGGATTTTCTGCCGCGCCTGAAAAACCATCTTCTGTCACGGCTTCTAGGATTGCAGTACGATGGCGACGAATCATTGGACTTTCCATCTGCTGAACGCCGGGCGCTCTTCCTCACTCCCAACAACACCATTTTTCGCCACAAGGTTCTCCGTGTAAACTACACGACTTACGATCTGCGCCGAGCCCAGGACTCGATCAATCCTCGCATTCAAGGACATGCAGACATTATGGTTCTATCGCCGGAAAACGAAGACAAGAACAAAGACCCGCATCCGTACTGGTACGCCCGTATACTTGGAATTTATCACGCCAACGTCCGTTACACTGGCTCGAATCGCAGCATTTCTCGAGACCCCCAGCGAATGGAATTTCTTTTCGTGCGCTGGTTCGGACGCGACATGACTCCCAAGGCAGGATGGAAGACCAAACGTCTTCTCCGTCTTGGATTTGTCCCTGGCAACGACGAAACCGCCTTTGGTTTTGTCGATCCGGCACAGGTGATTCGATCGGTCCACCTCATGCCAGCATTTGCATGGGGTCACACGAACAAGTATCTTTCTGGGAAAACGTCAGTAATCGCACGCGGGGTTAATGAACCTGACGAAGATTGGCAGTTGTATTATGTAGGAATGTAAGTGCTACGACCTCAATCAAAATTCATTATATTGATATTTGCTCACTATAGATTTTCGGACCGCGACCTTATGATGCGGTTTCGTGGTGGTGGTGTGGGCCACAAATCGACGCGAGAGGCAACCGACTTCTTTAAAAACGATACAGACAGACTAGATACAATCACAGTGGATGATGATAAAGAGATGGAAGAGCCTGAGGCCCGGCAAGTAGAGCTGGAGATTGACGAGGACGAGGAGGATGATTATGGGTATACAAGACCAGAATCTGACGAAGACGAAGCGGAGGGTGAGCAAGGGGCTACAGGCGACGGCGAAGATGAAGACGAATTTTTTGGACCAGAGGATGATGGCGGGGCTGTTGATCCTGACATGGACGCACTCGGATACGCAAATTTGTAGCAATTCTCAATGTAAATGTTTTATTGTTTCTTGGATGGGTGTGTAATAAGAAAAAAATTGTGGTAACTGAATGTAAGTCCATCACAACACTTTTTTGGCGAAAAAACCGAATAGCAATTCTGCGTCGGAAATCCAAGATCAGCTGCAACCTTTTTTTCCAGTGCACGATTGACCGCAATTCATGTGGGTCAACACATAAGATATACATTTATTTTACTGTAATCCAAGATGACTTGCAATTTATACAACCAACTGCATTTCCATAAATGACCTTTATTCCGATACAAGGTCAGCAACATTACTGCAATTCTCAATACATCCTACTCAAATTTCTTGCAGCTCAATAAATTCAAATTAAGGACTTGTATTTATCTACATACTAACTACATTACTTGTAGAGTCCAATACACTGCAAACACGGAGTTGCGCCGACCGCAAGGTGATACATAACAATGCAATCGGCTGCCCCTTTTAGTGATGTATTTGCACAAACTACATAATTACTACTGGAGACAATATGTAACTTTGAAGTGGTCAACAGAGACAGGGTATGACTATAGAGGAGATGAGGGGTAGAGGAGACAAAGCATGAGATGAACAGTGGAGGAGGGGAAAGGTAGATTACAAAAAGTTGAAAGGATATAGGAGACGAAAGGTAGATGAGACGAAGGACGAGATGAAGGGTAGACTCCATCTGGATTTTGTAATCCGAGAGGGTACGGCGATCCTCGAGCTGCTTGCCAACGAAAATAAGAAGGTGGAAGGCGAAGGATGAGATGGAGGGTAGACTCCTTCTGGATGTTGTAGTACGGCCGTCCTCGAGCTGCTTGCCGACGAAAATGAGGAGGTGGAAGTCGAAGAACGAGATGAAGGGTAGACCCCTTCTGGATGTTGTAATCCGAGAGGGTACGGCCGTCCTCAAGCTGCTTGCCGACGAAAATTAGGGATTGTCGTGGGTTTTAAAAACCCATGGGTTTTGCTATGGGTTTCTCTGGGGTATGGGTATGGGTAGAGACATTTGTACCCACACAAAACCCATACCCCAGCCATGGGTATGGTGGGTAACCATGGGTTGGTGGTGGGTATTTGGTTGTGAAGATGATAGTACAATGGGTTATGTCAAGGACAGTGATGTTCTTAATGGTGCAGTATTGCCTGATGTTGAGGGTGAGGAAGAGGATATAGCTGAGGATTGGGATGCTATGTAGTTATTATTCTTACAGAAATGTATTTTATAATTTAATTACATATTTAAATACAAAACCCATCAGCCTGTACTCCATGGGTTTTTGTACCCATGAAACCCACAAAAACCCATACCCATACCCATGAAAACCCATACCCATGCTTGTGGGTATGGGTTTTTGTGGGTATGGGTATGGGTTTCTATGAGATACCCAGGGGTTACCCATGACAATCCCTAACGAAAATAAGGAGTTGGAAGTCGAAGGA
>QDKV01004878.1_pt1 | contig 17590 bp, 17 predicted proteins | sample 1861101 | NCBI WGS metagenome assembly QDKV01 (sample SAMN04275158, study PRJNA302643) | Fungus metagenome, whole genome shotgun sequencing project. | isolation source: fruitbody | host: Mallocybe terrigena | place: Sweden | collected 2013 | reverse complement strand
TCAGATGGAGATTTTCGACCCCACCCTGTGGCGGGACCAGGCACCACAGTTTTCGCAAGTAGACACTCGGATTGGATGTGCCCTTCCATCGGGGCTTATTACCTTTATCTTCCCCCAACCTTGGCTACTCCATGAGAAGATTTACAATGTACACCAACATGGTAATGCCGTGAAACGTGAATCTGACATGCACATTGCATTTCTTTCTCAACATATCCAACCTGAAGAGGCAGGTCAGGGTGTCTTGGACTTCACAACTGAGAACCAGGCAACGTCCCTGCCTAGGAGGAAAAAGAAGAGGTGTGCTTGGAAGGCGTCAAGGGCATTATGAAATTAAGAATATGAAGCATCAAAAATGTCGCGATCTGGAACACAAAACATCAGCACTCAACTCCAACACTCAACTCAAGAAAGAAAAAAAAGAAGGCACACTCACCAAAAGCAACTTCAATCTCGCAACAGGATTCTCCTTCTCTTCTTCGCCCTTTCTCCCCTCGCTCGTATCTGTATCTTCACCTTTCTTCCCTTCACGACAACCTCTGTAAGACTAGGCAACCCAGCACCCTTTTCGCCACCCAACAATACAGACGATGGATGTCAGTTCCTCTTTGATGCTCTTCGTCACCGACGAAGTCGAGGGTGAGCGGAGGTGGGGAATTGGGTGGAAGAGAGAACATCAGGCTTGAACATCATCCCGGAATTCAAGGAAGCAAAAGATGAAGTCCTAGATATCGATCCGGGACTGGTGATGTTTTCGGTACTGCCGCGAGTCATTTGACAAACTGTACTGATTCGTCGGACCTTGTTCAAAAATGGTGGGATGTGAGTTGATGTTGGAATTTAAGAGGATTAAAAGAAATGGAAGGAAAAAGGATCATAGCCCAGTCGACCCCGAAAGAAGAAAAAAACATTTGAAAGCAAGCTAGCGGATATCCTAATACAGCCCAATAGTCGCTCATTTCCAAACAAAAGACAGTCCGATAACAAATGTCAGGTGAGGTCATGCACAATGAACTCGGTGTTAGGGATCATTGCACATGCACAAAAAACCAGTAACAATTATTAGAGATGGTCAAATAGTCAAAAGGACAAAACAGACATAAAGCGGTCAAAGCACCAAAGGTTAAAGTGGGGCGACAGAAAGAAAACATAAAGAAAAGGAAACAGCCCGAGCATCCTCCCCACAGTGCGGATGGCCGTGCATACGAGTTAACCCGTAGCATATATGTCCGTCAGACAAAACATGATGAATGATACGATGGACAGGGCCCAGCGGGGGATTAACGTGAAGTAAAAGTGAAATTACGGAGAAAGCAAGAAAGTGAGAGAAAGAAGGAAAAATACTCACATCAACCGTAAGACCTCGGCTCGAACCAACCGTTATGGTAGGGAGCTAATACCCTTGCACAACTTTTTTCTCTCCTTTTTGCTCCCTATAGTAGGCTGGCCACGAAGTCTACATAACACCCAAAATCGCCGCCAAATATGTACACAACTGTAGGCCCCGACAGTCAGAACCGCAATTTCCAAGACGTAGTCTCAGATGATGGGTGCGTAGACGTGGGAGAGCGATTCAGTGATGATCATAGGTGCGGGTTTGAGCGAGTGATGAAGAGGCGCTCAGGGATGGAGGAGGGATGGACGCCAGGGGATAGGATAACCAGATTTGTCCGAAGCCGTATTTGGCACCAACGCAGGTGGGACCGTCAGATGCGGATGCAAAAACACGGCCCTCGCCAACCTCAACAGTTTATCAAACCCAACCGTACAGACTAAAAATGGCAGTGCCTCTGTCAACGCCACGGGGTCAGGTAAAAGGTGATAAACATGAGGATATAACCGGCGAGGATGAGAAGGATGTCGAGACTGTCCGCCTTTTTAGCGAGGTCTCAGAAGCGGGTGATAAAGGCGCATAGGGCATAAGCTGCCATTTCACATTCTGTACTTGAGGTTGGAAGACCTGAGCCTTGTTCTCGACGATGAAATGAACGAAGGTACCCTCGTGCGTATAATCTTCCGGGTCCAAGAGGTTGCTGTTGTTGAGCTTGAAGGAGAGGGTGTGGCAGTGCGCAAGACGGACTGTGAGAGATGAAACAGTTATTGTCGATATTGGATCGGTGGCACAGAGAGGAATAGCGTCCTGAAGTAAATTTGAGTGTGGCCGTTGACAACTGAGACGAGCTCATCAAGAGGGACGGCAATGGCTAGCAAAAACAACATAAGATAAGGAATATACACAATGTTGGAATACACACCTGAGCAGAATCAAAGGCATAGACCAACTGCCGCAGCTCAAGGGCGGGCTCATTCTTGACATTAGCATGCCCCCAAACAGACTACTCTCACATCACATAAGCTGGCTTCACAGTCAACGCAGGGTCAAGATTCAGAAACGCCGAGTTCCTAATAGCAGACAAGATGTTGAAGGGCCAAGGTGACTATAATGCTGAAGAAGACAATGGTCTCAATAGACGCGTATGCTGCGCCCACATCTTGGAAGCGATTCAAAATGTTCCTTTTTTGCAATATCTAGTGGTTAAGGTGACCAGTCCTCACATGACACTTAAAAACCACTCCATTTTCAGAAAAAGTCCTCACATAGGAAGGTAGATTTGAGGAGAGCAGGCCCGTCACCACGGTATGGCAATGGTTTCCTAGGTACTAGTATTTCCACAACCTTGGAGTAGGCGAAGAGCATTTTTCACTGGTCGTACAGAGCAGCTTGTGAGATACGAATTGCAATGCTAAGCGGTCAAAGAAAAGGGCACACTGCTTCTTAGGTTCGATATTCGAGAATCAAATCCTCGACCGAATGAGTTCGTACCAACAGCGATTGTTGCTGCTTGCCTACAGAAATGTCTTTGAATTCTAGCTGTTTGCAACCCACCTTTCCAAACGACACACAACCTTGAGACAGAACAAAGTCAGGGTGCCAACTACTGTCATAGTTGAATAATGGTGCGCAGCGCGGCCAATGGTAGAAGAACACCGTACATACAATACACTCCTTTCCAGCTTCGAAATCCCTATTACCATGACCGTGACACATCCGTGAAGTATCCCTACCTCTTGGCCCAAAATGACATCAGTTTTTCGTCCTGTAGCAGACCTCTCATAGCGTCACCACCAAGGGGCTTGTATCCAACATTCTTGGTGTAACTACACCAGCATCTCAGCAATGAACGGAGGCCCAAGCTTTCGACACCTGATTTCGAGCAGGAGAATGCATGTATGAAAGACAATGTGAGAGGGAGCAAAGGGGGGAACGCGATTCCCCCAATCTGCTTGTACCTTGTTATATCGACATCTTCGAAAACCGGGTGCACAGCGGAAAATCCGAGTATTAAAAAAGTCGAGAAGAGATCTGGACGTCGTAGATTATCTTCAAACACAGAATGAAGGTAGATTTGGATGAATTATCAAATTTCACGCACGTAGCAAGGACCAAGATCTGCCCATCGAACATATGTGAACGGCTCGTCGACATAGCCCTCTGCTAGTAGGACTTTACGCGCATCCTCGAATCTAGAATCCGGAATGAGAACGTGATATCTCTAAGTGAGGTGGGTCAGATTCATGCAACGCAGTGCTAGCTGAAGCATTTACTGTATAAAAAATCGGAATGCCATGAAACATCATAGCGATATCGCCCCAGGCAATAACGGGACCAATCCCTACTTCTGAGAGAACACGACTGAAGGAGGAACGCTGGGTCACGCAAAGCTGAGCCTTCTTCTGTTGAGCCGTTCCATTGAAGAATCACAGTAGGATCGTAGATCCGCTTCTTAGGCAGATGTTCAATATCTTCAGGATCTCTGGTAGTCTCCATCGACAAATTCGTGGTTAGGACCAAGGTGATCTACCCGACAAATATGTTTGAACAGTCCCATCAGTCCAGTTCATGGTTCAACCAAAGTGGTCAAAGAAGACTGAACTGGACTTTGGCACCACTACTCAAATCTTGTCCCAAGACTCCCTTACACTGTGGGCAAGAAAGCCTTTTCCTGCTGGGAAAATACATTAACAATAAGATCTTTTCGAAAGGAGTCCATTAGATATTTTCCCTTCGGTCCTCCATATAGTAAGCTCGGTACTCCATATAGTAAAGCCGGAGCGCCGGAATGTATTTTCCAACTGTGTAAATACACGTGCTTTTGAATTTACACAGGGGGAAAATGCTTTCTTGCCCGCAGTGTTAAGTGGTGGTGACAGTGTTTTCTTAGGCCAAACAAATCCAAATGTTGCTCTCCGGCAAAAACCGCAGAACTATACACCTGTGCCATGCCGCTCGGCATTTTAAACCTTATGAAACGCAATCCCACCTAAACCCACAACAATCTCATAGAAAATGGCAACGCGCGGTAAGTCAGAAGCACAATTATTTTGTCTAACATACTGATCATCCGTTTTATTTTAATTGTGGTGTTTCTTCTAGGAGGTGGCTCTGCTGGTTCAAAATTCCGCATGACTCTTGGTCTACCTGTAGGCGCCGTTCTCAACTGTGCCGACAATAGTGGCGCAAAGTCACTTTACCTCATCGAACCGTTCGGCTTTGGGGCCCACCTCAACCGACTGCCAGATGCAGGTGTTGGCGATATGGTTGTTGCTTCCGTGAAGAAGGGAAAACCGGAATTGAGGAAAAAAAGTGAATCTTATTAATCCCATGCGTTTCAACTGTCAGAATCAGTGGAGGCGCATTCGAATCAAACTGGCTGGTTACTGATTATTTTGGCCTTTAGCTATGCCCGCCGTTGTTATCCGTCAACGCAAAGCATGGCGTCGGAGAGATGGTGTCTTCTTATATTTTGAAGATAATGCGGGTGTGATTGTGAATCCTAAGGGTGAAATGAAAGGTTCAGCTATAACTGGTCCTGTAGCAAAGGAATGCGTGCGTGTTCTGTTCGTTTATTTATTTAACATGTTTCCCGACTAATTAATTTACATAGGCGGATTTGTGGCCTCGTATTGCGTCCAACGCTGGCACTGTAGTATGACTCGTCTTATGTCCGTTCATGCATGTAGCAATAAATCCAAGTCTATACGTATGGAAAGGTTACCAATGACTATGATCCATTCTGTCAAGTGATTTAAAGCCTAATTTCGAGGTATATCCAGTGATAAAATCGAGTATTGGAGCCCTCAATCGTTAACCTTGGACTTCTTGATAATCTTCACGCCCGATAGCTTAGATGTCTTCTTCATAAACGGCATGGTAGACGCCGAGGTCGAAGATGGAGGAGAGGTTGTGGATAATTTCGAGACTGTATTTATACTCGGCATAAGCTTTGGCAAAGGAGCAAGGGGTAGAGAGGGCAACGGAGATTTCGGATTCATTGCTGGCTTTGTCGGCATGGACGAAGTCGGAAGTCCAGCATTTACAACTGCAGGAAGTGATTGAGGTTTCGGAGGAAGGGAGGAATGATACGGTAAGGACGAGGAGCTCGGGGTATTCGAAGTCGACGATTCACCAGCACGACTTAGCTCACACAATTTGGCTTCAACCAATGCAATTTGCTCCTTCGTATTCCTGCAGTTTGGCTTGGGAAACGAACATGATGTGAGGACAAGCAACGCACCGCCCATGTTGTCCGCCCTTCAACATACTCAGAGTCGTAATTTGGGTATCCTTCATTGTTTTTCGGGTCTTGAAAACAGAGTTTGAACGGACGTCTTGGTGTGCAAAGTCCACCCTAATAATCCGCTTCCCTAAGACAGTACCGTCCATTTTCAGCTGGGCTTTGGCAGCATTCTGCTTGCAGAAACGACAGTCAGCACAACAGAGAATCTTTCTTGAAGTTGCATGCGATTGATATCCTTCAGACCCATCGTCGTCCTTTCCGATGTGAGAATGCTCCCTTGGTCACTGTTTTGGGTGGACAGTCAGGACCAAGGATGGGCGAACATGCGCATGCAAATAGAGCAAGAGTAAGCAATACATTCCTCAAAACAGAAAGAAAGGGCGACGGGCCATGTATAGCTGGAGAGTAAATACTACCCACCTCCTTGTTGGTAAACAGAACGAACCCATAACCTTTGGGCTTCCCGCCGGGACCTGTGTTGTATGGCAGCTGAATATCAGACACTTGACCGAACTTTTTGAATATTCGATGAAGGTCAACTCTAGAAATTAGTCGTTATTCAATATCAACGTATCGGAATATGGGAAGACTTACAAGGAAATGTCTGGAGAGAGATTGCCAACGTATAGTTTGTCGCTTTCAATGAGATGGTTGACCTTTTGCGCTCCCTCCATGGCAGACCAGTCATCGTTGAATGTCGGATAGGATAAGTGGTCATCAGCGGCATCCGTCATCGTAGTGGACGTGGATGAGCACTCAGCCGTGCTCTTGTTTTCCACAACATGAATGTTGGACATTGTGACTGGAGATGTTTACAATTGAAGCTATCACAATCGCCAAGGTAGAGACGTATGTAGTAATATAGCTTTGATCCGCACATTAAACAAGCATTAATGGGGTAGTGGTAACCTGGGTCGTTGCCATTCGAGTATTAAGCTCGACCTGCCGGGGGTTCGATTCCCTCTTAATGCAAATGATTTTTTCCATACTGTTGGAGGATTTTTTTTTGTACTATCCATTATTTTCATGTCATATCTCAGTAACCAGTGCATTTCAAAATACGTTGCTAGAATGTAATCATGAAACAGCTTTTACACCACCCCACGCAACCTTTGGTCTTCCTGGCTTGGTCTCTCCAGCTGTTGTCGCTGCAGAGTGTTGTGCTGTCGTAACCTTGGGGGGCGGCGGAAGAGGCATGGTTTTCAGATCATCCAGGATTTTCTGCGCTCGCTCAGTGTTTTTGATGAACCACCCAGCATATCGCCTGCCGATAGTGGATTCCGCTATGTTTACCATATTCTGCAATGAGCGGCACGCGTCAGTGATATTTCCCATAACAGATTCGCTTGGAGTTACCTCGTCAATGACAAAATTCAAGTCGCTGGTGGTGATCATCTGTCCCTCGAGTAGACCATCACCTTCGCTTCCAGCCACACGACTGATACACCGACTGGCCTGCTTTAGCACCATCATCTCCTGCACAAGGTCCTCCTCGTCTGCATCCAAGAAGTTGGCAAGTTTTTTTGTACCAAGACTCGTATACAGCTTCAAGAAACTGCGCAACGTGGGCACGGGTAGCTGAGCCGCAACATCGGCGAGGAAGAGGTCGAGGTGGCGGCGAGTGCAGTCGGTCTGGATGTTGACTGGAGGGGCCGACTCGTGATCGCCGCTGGCCGTTATGAGCTTGTCTATTGCATCTGCATCTTCATAGGGTGGTCCATTGGCAGACACGAATTTCGGGCAAGCATAGAGAAAGAGTTCTTCAAACGCGGCTGGCGCATCAGGGCTAACCCCCAGGGGGGTGTTGGTTATATATATAAAAAAAGGCGAACACTTCACAATTGCTCCTCACCTCCCGCGCGACATTTTCGCGTATTGCTCTCCAAAGCGTTCTTTTGCTATATTCGCAATGTTGTCGTCGAGTCTGCTTGGAGACAGGGCATGGCAGATCGCAAACAGGGCATACATCCTATCAGCGGTCTTGTTGATCTGGTCGTATTGGTAGCTGCGGGTATGGTATTGCCGCATCCGCATGATGAAGTTGAGGATTGTGACGAAGGAACGGATGGCGTCGGGGTAGCGCCTGAGCATCAGGTAACAAAAACCAACGTAGTAGTACGTGGTGACATGACAAGCCGTCACCCTCGTGAAGGGCGACTGAAAAATCAATTATTGCCACCACATCCCAGAACATTGCAACCACACCTTTTGATTGAACTCTACGTTTTGCATCACTTTGAGGGCAAGTGTGAAATCTCCCAGGTGCACATGGACGCGAAGCAGTCCGATGATGCTGAAATAACCAAGCATACGATAGATAGGGCGTTGTCCGTATTCTCCGACAATCTCACTTGAAAGGAAAAAGGGCGTCAATTGGATAATGGGCACAGTTATATGAGATAACTAACCCAATCTCCTCTGGCGACTGTCCCGCTCGTTGAGCGATAATATATTCATTGATGTTGGACTTTTGCATCAAAGAATACAGTACGTTCAAAACACTGTATGAACTCCACACCTATGAAAGAAGTTGAAGGGACAAAGAACAACGAACAACAAAAAATTCGCTTACTGGACCACCCTCAGCTAACATCGCGAGTTCCTCCTGAGTTTTTGTCGACACCTTTGACCGCCATGTGCAAAATACTTGGTATTGGTAGATGAATTCGTCAATAATGTCCCACAGCCATTGTTCAGGTAGCTCCAATTCGACAGGTCCATCCGAGTCTTAAAAAATTTAAGTTTAGACTCCAGAAACCTATGAGGGAGGAGTTTTTTTTAACACACTGAGCAAATAGTTGAACAGTTCGCAGCTGTTCTCGTACGAATGGAAGCGGTCGTCGATGTTGGGTTGCAGACGTGAATAAACGTGACGGTAGTATAGTTCTCGATATAGAATCAGGAAGATCTGGTCTACAACGAAGGAGTGGTTCGAATTTTTTTTGTTTTTGTTTTGGTCGTTTCATAAATTGTTTGGCGTACCGTCATTGACCAACGGAGCGATTAATTCCGCCTCTGGCCACTCCGTTCTTGAGTAATACTTTTCGGTATACTTGTTCCAACCACTTTCATATGCAACGGTGATTTCAGCCAGGTTATGCTCCAAGACAGCTTTATGAAAATGGATGATAAACTGAAGGGGGGGGGGGGAAAAATGAGTTGGTAAAAATAACGCCAAAGCAAAGTCCAAACTGACGCTTTTCACAACATCGGGAATTTGAGAGAACGCAGCTTGTTGTGCTATATGCTGCTGCATAGCAATAAGAGATTCATCGATCTGAGGTGGTTGGATATGCACTGGCAAACAACAAGTTCATATTTTATTTTTTTCAGATAGGAAAAAAAAAACCCAGTTGGCAAACCATCATCGTAGACATTAGGCCCATAATTCTCAATAGCTAGTGAAAGATCAACAACTTCCTCCAGATCCTCCTCCGCATTCCAGAGCGACAGGCGTTGTTCTGACATTTTTTAATGGAGGCGGCGATGTGAGCGGAATGAAATTTAGGTCGTCGGCATTTGCCGTACTTTCCATTCGGTGAAGCGAGTCTACTTGGCAACAAAAAGGATTACTGGTAATCGTCATCACCCGTGTACTCTGTGCGTGTCGGTTGGTCGTGATGTTTTTCTTATAAAGGAGTGTTGAAAAAGGTCACAGAGGAAGCTGCAATAAAGAACTAATATTTGAAACTTGTAAGCGATAAAAAGTACACAAGGTGCGATAAAGCTGTATGTATTGAGTCCAAGAAATGTTCGATGCAAAGTTGCAAAAATAGCAAGGACAACAAATAAAAGAAACCAAATTATCAAGATAAAATAAAGAGTTCGAGAGTTCTGGAAATAAAGAAAAATCATAATCTAGAGTCCAGGGTGAAAAAAAGCTCAGCACTTTTCCCACATCTTTACATGGTCACTATGAACCAATCAGTACCCAGGAGAACACAGGGTCAAAAAACAAAGCCAACTCACATTCTAAAACTCCTCTCCTCTCTATCTCCCCAAGTCCCATACCACTTCTCCTTCGCCTTTGCAAAATCCCTCATGGCCGTCAAGCTCCCATCAAACCAAGGCTTTTCACCCTTTCCATCCGGGAACCACCCACTCGTCCCGCCCACCGCCAAATTCAAGATCAAATAAAATTTCTGATCAAACGGCGCGATCGCCTTCGAGCCTTGCACGTCTTGATATGGGTTTTGGACGATGACCTGCGCACCATCGCCATCAGACGAGGTAGAGTTGCGAGCGACGAGAGGGAATTGGGCTTTTTCCCACAACGTTTTTCGTTTACCCTTGCCGATGTTGACAATCTCCAGCATGGCGTGTAACCGAGAATCGACGAAGAATCTCAGAAAGGTTTCGTCCCATTCGAGAGTGTAGGTGTGGAACCCCCCTGCAAAGCCGTTGGTTTCTCTCTTGGTGTTCCACCATCCATAAAAGGTGTGTTTGAGAGAGGGAAAGGGCCCATAGTGTACCGTCGAGCGGACAAAATTGGTACCTTGAGAAGGATAAGCGGGGGAGTTGCCTCGTGCTTCGAGAATGTCGATTTCACCAGAAGCGGGCCAGGAACCATAAGTGTCGTTTTCGGGGAGGAGCCATATGGCGGGCCATAGCCAATCTCTGCCGACGATAAGATTAGATTAAACCCAAGAAAGGAAAAAACATACCCTTGTGGGAGTTTGGCTCTCACTTCGACTTTTCCAAACCGGATGCTTTTTTTAGCTTTTGTGTTGATGCGTCCGCTCATGATGGGATTGATGACTGTTCCTAGGGCAGCACTTGAGGAAGCCGAACAAGCCGTCGCGTTCGTCTGCATGACTGTACAATCATCGAGGGTATAGTTGCCTCCGTCCATCACGTTCTGGACCTTGTCGCTGGTCAAGGTCGGGTATATGTACAGATTTCCATTGGAAAGAAAGATGTTATCAGCGTCTTTGGTTGTCATCTGGAACTCTCCATTCCCAAAACCACCTAGTTGGACGTCATAGTTCCATACACCTTCGTCGAGGCTGCTGCCCGAAAAGGATTCGTCGAGGACCATGCAGAGGTGTTTTTCATCGAGGAGGGGGACAGAGCGAAGACCGAAAAAGGCGAGTGCGGCTGCTGCCATAAAGCCTAGGAAGATGCAGAGGAGGGTGAGGAGGTAACTAGAGCGCGCGTTGGGCTCGGGTTGGGTCAGCCAGGGTTTGTCGGTTTGTTGAAGGGGGGCGGAGAGACGGGTAGAGGGGAGTGGGGGTTTGGATTTGAGGATGGGGAGAACCAAGGCTGTGGATGAGGCGCTTGGAGAGGAAGCGAGGATGAGGTTTGTTGGGTGGGAAGGGGGTGACCAGAGGGAAGAGGAGGGACGAGAGTGGGGAGCGAGAAAGGGAGCACGGAAGGAGTGGATGGAAGCGTTGCGAGGGATGGCTTGGTCTGAGGGCATGGTGGTGATGTTGGCAGCTACGCTTTGCTTGTAGAGACTGTTGCTAGATGAAGAGCGAGGGAGGGATGCGGAGTCGATGAAAGGGGCGATGGGTCTTGATTGCACGATGATAGACTCGAGAGAGCTACGACGACGTCCTGGAATAGGAAGACCTGGATCTGGGTTCCCTGCATAGGCTTGGAAAGGGAAGGCGAAGGAGGAAGGTGGCGGTTTGTTATCCCATCGTCTTCTCGGCTGGTCGCTTTCGCTGTGTCCTTCGCTGTCCGTCTCGGCTTCTCTCTCGACGAGAAATTTAGGACGGGGTCGTGCGAGCTGCATTTCGGATGAGCTGGTGCGCCGTCTTCGAGGGGGTGCCATTATTTGAACGAGGTGGTGTGAGAAAGAAAGCTTAAGTCCCGATATAAATCCACGGACGCTATCCCCCTGGAACTCTCAATCTCGATCCATCCAAAAGTACTTTTATCCTCAAGTTTTCTTGGTGTTCTTTATTCCCTTCCCTTCCCTGATGGACTACGACCGCAACGACGCTCTCCTCCACTGGCTCTTTCGCCAAACCCAAGGCGATGCCTGGTTCAGGCCAAACGAGGAGAACATCTCTTCAGGCGTCGCTCTGCGCGTCAACGACAGTAGGCACACACCCTCTCTCTTGCCTGTAATCTCACCTCCTTCTCATAGCCATCCCCGAGTTTCGTATCTTTCCATATGAAACGCCCTCTCTGGAAGCGTTCGAGACCGCCGTGGCAGCTCTCAATCCCCTCGTCGCCGTCAAGGTCAGGTCAGCAGCTGTACATGCTGCCTTGGCCGAAGTGTAAGTTCTTTTCCTTTTGTTTCCGTTTGTTTCGTTCCCACTCCCATTGGCATCAATTATTGCAACGCGTCATATCGACGATGTTTTTGTGCCCCACGCATCTCCATGACTACTTTGTGAGCTTCGAATTCCATACTCCTCGGCGAAAACAACGAAAACGACTCGTATCCAACGGAGATAAGCAACTCTCAGTTCGCATACCCGAGCTGTGTTTTTCGCTCCGAGTCGTCCGGTATCCTCTATCTCTTATCGCCGTCGCAAAACATTTGGGACGTAACGATGCGTATCGTATCGTAACCTTACCCGCGTCCTTGGCCCTTATCTTCGCGTTTGTGGCCCTATCTCTTGCTCTCTATGGTCTAGTCCAACCTAAAGTCAATAACTTATCGCGCTGAATATGAAAGGGGAAACAGGTTCACATCGATCGGGCACCCAGCGCTGAGCGAGCATTTTTCTTCGTTCATTCCACCTGTTGTTTGTTGACAGCTGCTTGCTGCCTCGGCAGACCACGTTCTCACCCAACGTCTCAACGACAACAACGGGTTAATGAAAGCTCAATAAATCCATGTCAAGTTATGAAACGATGCTCGAGATTATTGAAACGATCATTTCCAAGTTGGCGATGCGCTAGTTTATTGCAATCAATGACACTTCAAGTATCACCATCCAGTTTCATCACAACCGAAACCAAAACTCAAACGAATATTGCCTTTGATGGGACTCGATCTCGGACCGTTCGTCGGTAGTCACTGGCCCCTCCGCTCGTTCTCATAATCTTGGTCGTCACGCCAAGCCAGCGCTACTCAATGGCTATACTATTCAGCACATATGCCGTCATATGCCCATATGGGTTGGATGATCAGGGGAGCCGTGCTTGCCCTTCCTCCCCTGTCTGGCGTCGGCTTACGGGATTTGACGGGCTTCTTTTTTTTTTCTTTCTAATTCAATTCTCCCTTTTTCAACTTTCTTGAATTTCTCTACTAACCAATTCCTTAAAAAATCAAACAGAAGCCCAGAAGACAAGAGCATCTATGTCGACACCGAGACGCGCATTCAAATCCTCGATACGATGTTGCTGCTTCCACAAGCGGATCGGGAGCAATCTGCAGCGTTTATCGTGAGTCTCTCTTTTTCCCTAGCCCATTCTTCCACTAACAGAAGAAAACAGCGTGACGAACGCGTCCTTGTCGTCTGGTCTGAATCCCTTGATCGGATCGTCCCACTGTGCAACGATGTCGATGAGCGGCTCATCAAGCTTCTCTGGCGCTCTCGTCCGGGGTTAGGCATGCAAGGGCCTGGATCAGTGCACACGAGCGGCCCTGCGTCCGCAGCGGGAAGTGTGGATCATTCGTCTGCGGAAGCGTTTGTCACGGGTGCGGGTGCGGGAGGCATGGGAAGGCATGGGAAAACGGGAAGCGTGAATGGATTACGACAAGTACATATGAAGAATGGATCTATTGTCAAAGGATTGTATGGTGAGCAAGGAAGGGAGTATGATGACGTTGTGGATGAGAAGGAACGAGAGAAGAAGGGCATGTCGACGCACGATGCTGCTGTCCGATTGGGTCAACAGCAGCAGCACTCGGTATCGTCCTCCTCTGACCAGCCCCACCACCGCACAGCTTATAAACGGACTTGGTACGGCAAGAAAGTATCCGTTCAAGGCGACCCTGCGCTCGAGTTTGGTTCGCTCGGTCAAGATGGGAGCTACGAATCGACGGCCTTTGGGACGGACGAAGAGTCGGGGCTGGTCCTCACCAGCACTGGCAAGCGCCCCGTGAGGCTTTACGCATCATTGTATAGCGGCCTGGCGGCTGGACTGGCAGTGTTGTTTGTAGGTAACGGAGTGAGGACGTTGTTGATCGAGTGGAGGCTTGATGGAGGGTTTGTCAGGTTTGCGCTGTTGGGTGCTCTGCCCTTGTTGTATTGTGTTTCGTTGGTGAGTTGTGACAGTTTTTATCTTTGGAGAAAAAAAAAACTGATTCTTCTCTTAGTTCTTCACTTTGCAGATTATCCAGAATGTCACGATGATGTATGTCTCCCTTCCCCTTTTTTTTCCCTCTTTCCACCTCACCCCGTACTATCCTCTCCCAGGATCGGTCCCATAGCGCACTTTCACAAAAACTCCAAGTATTACTCCGCTATCAAACCCGCACCCAACAAGGTAGTCGACAACCAGCTGCCGCAAATCACCATCCAGATGCCTGTGTACAAGGAGAGCCTTGAGAGCGTTCTGGCGCCGTCGATCAGGAGCTTGAAGAAGGCCATGCAGACATATGCGAGGCAGGGGGGTACGAGTACGATTTTTGTGTGTGATGATGGGTTGAGGGTGAGTTTTTAGCTTTTCTTTTTTTTCTTTTTGAGAGAATGTTCTCTTTTGTAGTTGTTGCCCCCGGCGGATAGAGATGAGAGGCTTGCGTTTTATGCGAATCATAATATTGGATGGGTTGCGAGGCCGAATCATGATTCTTCTCCGAACGGGTTCAAACGTGCGGGAAGGTTTAAGAAGGCATCCAACATGAATTACGGTATGTCCTTCCAGTCATGTCTAGGAAAACAAATACATGTATCAAACTTGACCAAAAAGGTCTCGAACTATCCCTTAAAATGGAAAAACACCTCGAAAATCTGCTCATGCAACAGAAGGAAACCTTGCGGACTTCGACGTCGTCGTCTACTTCGTCCACAGGTCCGCGTCGTCTTCGGTTTTCGAACGAAGCGACACATTATGGTATACAATATCAGAATCGGGATGGGGATGAGTCCGTCGTTTGGGGACATGGCACGTCTCGGTCTGCTGCCGTCAACTCGACGAAGGCTTATGCCAACGGCACCAGCGGTAGCAACACCGGCACTGGCACTGGCACTGGCAGTATCAGCGGTGGAGGAGGGGGCATCTTCTCGGAACGCGACCGTGCGCTCATTGGATTAGGCGACGAAGACCTTGAAGAAAAAGCGCTCGGTATGGCTATTGAAGAGATGTGGGAAGAGAGCGGCCGCAAATGGCGCCCTTGGGCTGCGAATGGGCGTGCGACGAGGATTGGCGAGATTGTGCTCCTTGTGGATTCGGATACGGTCGTGCCGGAGGATTGTATGAGGGATGCGGCGAGGGAGATGGCGGCGTGTCCAACGGTGGCGATTATTCAGCACGAGAGCGGTGAGTTGTTTATTTTTGGGGGGGTTTCTTTTTTGGTAGATTTTCGTTAATTGTATTTTTCTTTCTAGATGTCATGCAGGTTGCACATCATTATTTTGAGAATGGTATTGCGTACTTTACGAGACGTATTAATCGGTGTATCTCGATGTGTGAGTTTCTTTTCTTTCTTACCAGTTCAAAATTTGTCTGACTGACATATACTACGAAACAAACAGCGTGCGCCAATGGTGAAGTAGCTCCATTCATGGGACATAATGCCTTTCTTCGTTGGAGAGCCATTCAAGACGCCGCGTTTGTGGATAGCGCTGCTGATGGCAAGACGAAGATTTGGTCAGAAAACAATGTGTCGGAGGATTTCGATATGGCGCTTAGGCTGATCTTGAAAGGCTATATCGTTCGGTACGTAAAAATTCGGTGGTGGCGATTCGGTTGGCTGATGTGGTAAAAAAATTTTTAAGATGGGCAACTTACTCGGACGGAGGTTTCAAAGAAGGTGTATCGCTCAGTATTGATGATGAAATTAATAGGTGGCAGAAGTACTCGTATGGATGCAACGAGTAAGTTGGGGGTTTGTTTTTTCGATGATCCGCATCCCTTGCCACGCACGCACGCGCTTATCTTTTTCTCCTCCCCCCCACTATTTTTAGGTTGTTGTTCAACCCCCTTATTCAATGGTGGCGTAAAGGACCGATTACGAGCCAAATTCACACCTTCCTATGGTGTAGGGCCCCGTTGCATTACAAGATTTCAATGTTGGCCTGTAAGTTTTTATTTTTTTTTAATTTTTGGCAAGGCGTCTTCCCCCTATTCTTTTTTTGCTTTCTTCCCTCGACGATAATTAATCTGAACTTTAAATTTATTTTTTGTCCTTCTGTCTATCGTCCACTCACGCGCGCGCTCCGATAGACATGTTCTCGTACTATGGAATCTCGGGATCGATCACGATCTCGCTCATTAACTACGTCTTGCTGGGCTTCCAGTTTCCAGTGGATGGATACTATATGCATTCATTTGAGATCTTCCTCGCTACAACCGTAGTGTTCTGGGGTTCTGGAACGGTCGGATACACGCTTTTGGAGTATCGGTTAGGCAAGAAGAAGTTGGTACGTCGTTCATCGTCGTCATCGAGGGATTTTGTGGCTCATTTGAAACGTCATTTCACTTTTTTTTAATTTTTACATATCATATCAACAGCTCGCTGCCTTGTTCGAGAATCTCATTTGGATACCGTTCTTGTGAGTTTCTTTTCTTGTTTACGTTTTGTAAAAGTTCTTCCGCGCAGATATGAGCTCATCATTGTGGACACGTTGCAAAAATTTTTTTTTCACCCTTTACCCTTATAACCTTACGCCTTACTCCTTACTCCCATCCTTTAGCTTCTTTTTCTTCGGTGGTCTCTCGATCCCGGTCTCTCAAGCGATTCTAGCGCACCTGTTTTCGTACAACATCACTTGGAGCGCTACCGTCAAAGAAGTACAGAGATCGAATTTCTTCAAGGAAATTCCAAAGATCATCAAGCGGTTTTGGTTCCAGATCTTGTTTTCTGTGGTCGTGATTGGTGGCATGATCGTGTGTTCGACCAGCCTTGTATCCCTCCAGTGGAGGGTAGATGGGTCTTCTTGGGCTGTTATCTTTCCCCTGGCGTACGTTTAACCCTTTTTTTGTTCCTTGGTGGAAACATTGTTTTGATCTTTTTTTTTTCAAATAGGTTGTCCACGGCTTGCCATATTCTTGTGCCTGTACGTGATAATTTTCAAATGGGATTCGATTCATTTTATTGACACTTTTTTTTTGTTTTGTTTTTTGTTTTTGCCTCATTCAGATCGTCTTAAACCCCTGGCTCATGGTTTTCTCATACTAAACCTTCTTGCAATCAAACCGGACACGAACTTATACACGAATGACTTTTTTTTTTTTTTGCTTCTTGGACGACCTCTTTTTAATTTCTTAATTTATCGAACTCTCCAAGGACATCGTACATTCATGATACTTCACGAATTCCGTTTTTTTTAACTTGCATTTCAATTTTTTTTCATGACACTGCACGGACTCTGTTTTTTTTTTGTTCTTTGACGACGCATTTTTTGACGTTTTCCTTATCATATTTAAATATGTAGAACAAACTTGTTGACATTCTGACCATTGACTTTTTTGTTTTTTGGAAGGTATGATACTATAGAGATGGTATCACCTCTGTCGTGGACATTTGCTGATTGCTGTCCAGGCTTTTCAATGTTTTTTGTGCTACACATACATAGATTGTATAACTTGTGTGTGCACCTGGATTTTTTTTCTTTTTCTTTGAAACAATTGTACCTCGAAGCCAAGAGTCATAATAACTACCATTCTATGACGTTGAACCATAGACCTGCTCGCTATTTTTCTTTGGGGCAGCTACACATTAAATTTGTTCATCCGACCTCAAAAGGGTTGCTCGCGAATTGAGATGACGTTTGACGCTCAACAGTACTGTAGTCTTGTACAGTTGACTTTCTCATAATGCATAGTGATGGGAAAATTTATGCATTATTGCGGGGACCGCTTGGGTCACGCTGTGTGACAGATAATGGAAAATTTAGTACAGAGACCCCCAATATTTTATCGCGACGCAACTTTGTACCTACTTC
>QDKV01004879.1_pt1 | contig 17632 bp, 20 predicted proteins | sample 1861101 | NCBI WGS metagenome assembly QDKV01 (sample SAMN04275158, study PRJNA302643) | Fungus metagenome, whole genome shotgun sequencing project. | isolation source: fruitbody | host: Mallocybe terrigena | place: Sweden | collected 2013 | reverse complement strand
CGAAGTGAATACGTTCCATGATTCTGAAATTGGATTTTGACGCACCAGCCCACTCCTAAAGGTAAGGGATATTAACGTTGTCCAGGGCAAAGAAATTGACGAACCCTACCGAACGAGATTGTTGAGTTGTGCAGGATCGCTCCCGAACGTGATCGCGTACGTATAAACTATAAACGGGATTGGTTCGAATTTGGAAAGCAACTTGGATTATGCGTAATTGAGCTTCTCGAAATCGTGCTCACCAGTTTGTGTGATCAAAACTTGATGAATAGTATCAAGGGTCATAACGGCACCGACCTATGTTTTTCTTTCTCGCAAAGGAATATGGAAGCTTGCAAGAAAGGAACAGTACCAGTAATTTTATGACCCACGTATCATTCTGGTGACCATAGTAGTACCATGCTTGGACGATAGAGACTAACACAACGTCCCATTAATTTCGAAGCAGTTCGAAGCAGCTAATGAGAAAGGTGGCTCGCCTCCATGCAACCTGCGCGTGTAGTGAAATCAAACACATTCCTTTGGAATGCCAAATTAAGCTCACGTCGATGCTACGATGAGACCAACAAACTCGGGACCAACCCTACATGCACATTCTGCATTAGTATAATCACCAAGGCATGTAGAAGACTCACGTAGTATGCAGAACGAAAGGGTGGGGCATCTGCCTAGAAAATGTAAATGTCGGTTGAAGCAGAATCAATAATGGTGTTCTACCACCAACTAGGAAGACGGAGAAGTGAGCATCATGGTTTTGTTTATAACTTATAGCTGGGCAACGATCGTGGACCTTGCCTGGTCAGATTGATATTACTGCGTTGATGCTACCAATTCTGAATTCTGCCGCTTAACTGGCACCCGGTTTTCTGCTTGACCATAATGAACTTATCTTTCGCACTAATATACCCGCACTATTTGATATGAGTATCCCGAAAATTGAAGTAATAAGTCAATAAGATACTAAAGAATGAGTTCTGGCGGTTTAGAGTACTTCCCCCGGGCCTGACCTGTTGAGGTCGTGGGTTTGAATCGCACACATTGACCTGCTATGCTATCGCCGACTGGCAATTGCGGCCAACAAATTAACCCCACACTTAACCCCACACTTACTACAAAGCCACGAATATGTCAACGAATCCCTTTTCGGTATTTATCTGGATGAGTATATTTTGTCCACGCTGCATAAAGTTATGGTAAGTTAAAATTTCCAAGAGACAGGAAAGCAATAGCTCAACTCTGGTAGACACTCCCTCGCTTCCGAGTCGGAAAGTCTCTCAAGGAGAATGTCAGTCGCGCTGCTGTCCCCACTCTTGAAGATCATGTTTCGCGCATTGAGTGTGGTCAACACGCAGAGGGGCAAGTGAAATCTGGATGGTCAAAGAGATGAGAACCGAAGTTTGACATATGATGATTTTGTGTGTGCGAACTTTCAACTTTGCGCCAGATTCCTGCGGGGAATTTCCGACAATTGCCCATCACTGGTTTTCCATGACGGGAAATGTTTACATGTGCTGTCTTCGGCAGTGTGAACGTTGCTATTACAGTATTTCTATTCAATTTTTTTAGTTAGGATATGGAGCTGTAAATATTTTAGCTTGATTTATATTATTAATAGCTACATGGTTAATGCTGGCACTTTCTCTTATCTTATATAAGTATCTGGAGAAACTGTGAATGGGAACATTTTCTGTTATAGAAAATAAGTGATGGGAAATTGCCGAACGGGCTTACGACGTACGGCAGTGAAATTCTGCGCGAATCTGGCGCATCTATAAGAATAAAAATTTAATTAATTCCTAACTACAAATACACAATAATATGGCGGAAAAGGTCATGTCGCCCAGGCTCCTAAAACCAGCGAGAGGATCAATATCATTACAGAGTATCGCAATATGCCGGATGTGATGATCCCATCACTTCAGCCAAAATTGTTCTCATATTGCGATCCTCTCGAATTGAGAGTCTGGTTTTTAGGAGCCTGATGTCGCCATGAATTAATTGTCAACCAGCCAAGCATGATGTTATCAGATAGAAATTGTGGCAGAGAAAGTGCATGTCATGTCAATTTTAATGCATGGTTTCTGGGGATCCGAAAACTCAAAATACCGTTGAAACCCTAAAATGAAAAATTTGCTGATGCACTAAACTTCAGTCAATGGGATCAAATTTTTTCATTATCCACAAAAAAAGCAAAAATTCTCTTGTCACGCAACCACTGTGCCCGACTATGACAATTTTTTTGTTTAGATTGGCATCGAGGGATCCAATCAAACGATACTCTTCTCCTCAAACCCTTGCGCAGTTGAACTCCCACTCTAAAATATAATCAACCGATCAGTCTTTGATATTTTGAACGCGCAAATCTCTTTCGTTACCTCGATTTTATCCATGTCATGGTCCTGATCATTCATCAAGTCGGTTACAAACTCCTTTGTGGTGTTTATCTTGATGGATATATTTGCTCCACGCTGCATGGGGTGCACAGTAAGTCCAAATTTTTAAGTGATGGAAATGCACAAGCTCAACTCTGGCAGTCACACCCCCTTTCTTCGGAAACTCTCGCAAGGAAACTGTCACCTTATCACCCGTACTGTTGTGGGTGACATTATCTACACAATTTCGGATCATCTTCCGCGCGTTGAGGGTGGCCAACAGGGAATTGGTATATACTGTAAGTTTACGTAAGACTGGTTGGAGAGGAGACCGAGGATATGTGTACTTACGGCGGCCGATACAAAAAAAGAACGCAATATAAATGAAGGTCTCTCCAGCGACGACAATCTAGAAAGACAATGAATAAACAAAGGTTGCATATTAAGTGACGATGAGTTTCTGCGCGTACAGATATCAGCGAAGCAACTGCACAAAGGCTGCCAAAAAAAATTATGTTAATTCGTTGAGAGAAGGAATTAGAAGCGACTGACCTTGTAAGAAAACCTGTATTGACAGCAAAGAGAATCTGCAGGCACGTAGTTATTATCAGAGATAGGGGCGGTTCCGTATAGTAAGGAAGTCGTAGAAAATCGAATCGTGATGAAATGAAAGTCGAAGGTGATGGAGCAAGCTGAGGCTAATAGCGAAAGAAACTCACCAGTTTGTTGATCATAGTATCAGATCTGTTATAGTCTATGATCAGTTTGTAAATCATAGAATTATTGACGGACCTAACCTTTGGAAACCAGTCCGGGAAAGATGAAGGAGGGTGCATAGTGTGGCTGCAATGAGTACGTCTGCGGCGGCTGCAAGTGCGTTGACAGTGATGGAAAGGGACTGAGGTAATATTAGATTGATTCGCAATCGTTCATGAATCCAAAATACCTTCAGCTTTGCGAGTTGAGCGAAGGTGTCCAGCTGAAGCCTAGAAAGTATCAACATATAGAAGTTTGGTCATAAGACTGCACGTACGACAAAACAGTAAAAGCTATGCACGAGGTAGATTCCTTGGGTCCGCAGTAGTTTCTTTAAGGATGACATACCTAACAAACAACCTGAAATAAACCGTTAGTGACTATGCTCAATCGAAGGATTCCGGAGACGCTCCACGCACCAAATTCACCGAGAACCAATAATACCTAAAATCGATGAGGTTTATAATGATACCGCTTTAATTATACTGAAGGGGATATACTCACAACGAGTCCTGTCAACAAGGCCTTTCCATTGCTAACTAGAGATGTACCCTAGAATCAGCATCGAAATCCCCTTAGGAGAGCGGAAGGTCATACGACGCCACACGCGCACAGTCAAAAAACTTGAACTTCAATCAGATTTCGAGCCCAGTGCAAAATCGTAAAATTACCTTTGAACAAGGAACGCTGTTAGACCCTTCCAAGCAGAGTTAACCGTGTAATCGATGAATGAATGGATCAACTTACGTTGAACAAGACTTCAACCTGAACCAAATACCGTCCAAATGAGCACGTTCCATGACGAGATAAAATCTCGACGCACCAGCATACTCCTGAGAAGGTATATTCATCAATTTCGCCATATACGAAGAAAGTCATAGACACTACCAAACGAGTTTGTTGAGTTGTCCAGGGTTCCCCCAAGACGTGATCGTGTATGTATATACTACACACGAGGTTAGTTCGAAATTGGGAGGCAATGGTGAGCATGCTCACCTGTGTGTGTGATCAAAGCTTGATGAATAGTATCAAATGTCATAACGGCGCCAACCTATGTTATTCTTTCACACGAAGGAAAATGGGAGCTTGACAGAAGGGAACAGTACAAGTGATTTTAGGGCCCAGTTATCATTCTGGTGACCATAGTAATACCATGCTTGGACGATGGAGACTAATACAATTTGCCATAAGTTTCGAAGCAGATAATGAGAAAGGCGGCTCACCTCCATGCAACCTGCGCGCGTAACGAAGTCAAACATATTCCAAGGTAATCCAAATATAAGCTCACGTCGATGCTACAATAAGACCTACGAACGCCGCACCAAGTCTACATGGACAATCTGCATCAGCACAGTCATTAGGGAACATAAAGAACTGACGTATTGTGAAGGACAATAGGATGAGACATTCTCCTAAAAAAATCGTTAGCGCCAACAACTAGTAAGACGAGAAATAAAACTTTTAGCATCGAGCTCATGGGGGTTATATTATATATAGTCGATTGCGAAATTCAGGGAAGCCTGAAGAACACGCAACTCCTCTCCCCTAAGGGTTTAAACACCGAGCCGCACGAGATGCGACCCAAGGCCGAAGTTTACCTTAGATGACAGTGTCTAAAAAGCTTCGCGATCTAGTAGTTATGCCTATGTTCAGTCCGCCAGTATCAGTGTGCACTGACAAGTCGCGGGTTTATTTCTAGACTCCAGATTTCAGTCGACAGTCAATATCTTAATTCCATGACGAAGTCCATTCAAAGAGAGTGTAACAGTAAGATTGGAGTATCACCCCGTATACGGAGATACCTGCATCAGTGGGACAAGACAGTCAAAGAAAGGACCATGTAGAATAAGCTTTGCGTGATGATCCGCAACATATCATGCACCAAAATCGAAGCCTGTGCCACATGTTGCCAACCTACTAATTTAAAAGCACCAAATCAGTCGACAGTATGTCTTCCCCGGGTGCTTCACCGTGTAGGCAATTAGTACATAGCGCCAACCAGAAAACTCTGAACCTAGAGATGAAATCAGTCTGCTTGAGCAATGAGAATGGTCAGAAAACAGAATGACGCACCAACAGTGAGTAGAAAATGGACAGAACATCTATGGTGTTACTACGGAAGCCGGAGTTGAAGCTTGAAGGTCCCTACCGAGCTCTGGTTCCCCGGCTCTGATATCATGATACTGGCATCGGTTGAAAGTTTGCTTGACGTAAGTACGTTTATAGATTATTCGTGAGAAAGCTCTGATTGTGGCTTTATTCAAGTCCTGCCAGTGCTCTATTTCGTTATGAACTTGGAGTCCGTCTTCGAGCCGTCCATATGGTTCGCTTAACGAATTTTACGATGACTTGTAGTCGGGACAGCTAGCAAAGAGCTTAGCGCCTCGCGGCGTTCACAATATGTCAAGTTATCATATATACCGCGAGGGTTCAATCCAGTAAGGTTTGTTTCCTAAAGAAATTTCCGTCCTGGTTCACGGAGGATCGTTGGAACAAATAATTTGTTATAACAGCTTGCGGTCCAGGAACGATTTTTTCCAGCGCAAGTCAGATTTTGGTTTGTTTTCACAATTCGAGATGTAGCATGCTGAATTCATACCCGTTGGCCATAATTTTATAACCAGCAAAAATCAGCTGTATTGAATGATATATCATATAAATTTTGTGAGACTACGTGGAGTAATTGTCAGGTGAAAAGGCAATATTATCAGGGAATATGCACTGCTTGTTCAATCTCTGCACAACTTATATCATTTGAAAGGCATAAATTTTTCGAACAGAATGGTTATAAAATAGATGAGAAATGACATGGTTTTTGATCAAACAGGCAGTTTTCGACTGGTATTTGCCTTTTCACCTGACAACTACTCCACGTAATCCCACAAAATTTACATCGTTCAATACAGCTGATTTCTGCGCTCTGGATGGTTATAAAATTATGACCAACGGGTGTGAATTCAGCGTACTACATACAGAAAACCACTCGAATTGTGAAAATGAATTAAAAAAATAAGCCGTATACCATTGGCAACAACTCTCGGCAACAAGCAAGTGTTACTCGGCAATTGTTGGTCCAATTTACCTTTTCGGGTAAATTTGAGCTCGGCGCATATGTTGCCAAAACGAATCATTTACATAGTGCATCGAATACCAAGGCTCTTGTGGTCTTTCAGCTATTCGAACTTCACCCGGAAGGCATAATGAAACTTGAATGTGTCAGCGGGGGGAGTTGTGATTCTGCAAAGCAATGAATGCATGGATTCAATGTTGTAAGAAGATTTGAAAGACGATCATTTTTTGTTTCACGCCAGACTCCAGTATTCACAAATCGATCGGCTGCTGATTTGTTGGTACTAGGTAATGTGGAAACTCGAGCCGTCCACCCATTCAGGATTATTGAACTCGTTTTAAACCAGAAGGCACCGAAATAAAAAGATTCACCTTCCGGATTCACGTAACTCGGGGTGAAACCATTATCTTGCCCCAGGCGCTTTGATAAAACTCGGAAACAGACCGGTCAAAACCTAACTGCTCACTCGTGACGGTGTTTTGGTTCAGGGCTGGAGACTGGAGAAAGCGAAAAACAGGTTTGTGCATTTAGGACTGAGGCGTCGGATTTCAAGAATCGACTTTCAACTTGATGCTGTCAACACGTGCCGAATTTGCCAACCGGTAAGCCCCTTATAAACCGCTTCCACGACTATTGTAATTATCATAGCCCAATAACCGGTATGGAACTGATCGATTGGAAGGGTGTTTATTCGAAACAGCCCCCTCCGTTTGGCCATGCTTTGAAGCAATACTACGCTGTGGACCCAGAACTTCTGTATCTGAATAACGGTAAAGACTGCAGCAAGATATATCAGATCTTCTGTCTAACATATAGCCAGGATCATTCGGAGCATCACCCAAACCAGTTCACCAGGCCGCATACCAGCTAAGCCAGAAGATCGAAAGAAATCCAGACCTCTTTCATCGAGCGGTCTATCAACCTTTACTCATAAATGTTCGCCAGAAGCTTGCCGATTTACTGAAAGTCAAACTGGATGAAGTCGTACTCGTTACGAATGCGTCGACGGGTGTCAATACGATACTGCGAAATTTCCATTGGGAAAAAGGAGATATTCTCTTCGCCTGTGTGTACAACTTTTTTAAAACTTTCACGGGAGCTTGTTTCTCTGATTCGCGGTTTGGTTATTTTATTTTGAAACAGTTACGACTACCTTTAATTCTGTCGCTCGCGCTGCACAATACATTTCCGATATACCACCACATCCAACTCTAGTGGTCATTCCACTCAACTTCCCAACCACTCGTTCACAAATCATCGCTGCATTTGAGACAGCCTTGTCCTCAAATCCTGTCCGCCCGAACAAGAAGCGTGTAGCTATCATAGACGGGATCATTTCCAACCCTGGAGTGTTGATGCCTTGGAGGGAGATGGTCAAAATTTGTAAAAGGCAAGGTGTATGGAGCGTTGTCGATGCCGCCCACTCAATTGGTCAGGAGGTGGGGTTGGACCTGACAAGCGCTGAACCCGATTTTTGGGTATCTGTGTGTAATCGTCTGTCATCCTTTTAGGATACTCTGCTAACTGTTACCCCCCCCAGAATTGTCACAAGTGGCTCTCTTCAAAGAGGACTTGCACAGTGCTCTATGTTCCCGAGAGGTGGGGCTTACTTAGCTCGCAGAATGTAAACTTTTTGAGTCGACTGTTTTTTGCACAGAAACCAACACATCATAAAAAGTTCGATTCCGACATCTTATGCTTACAAATCCCAGGCAGAAAACAATGGGCGTAATAACTTCGTTGAGCAATTCGAATGTAAGCAGAAGGCATTCATTGGTTCTTTTTCTGATTGTGAAATTGCCATTTCTTAATGAAGGGCATAGTACCATTGATTGGACGTCAATTCTCACAATTCCTGCCGGTAAGCTTGTTGTATTTTCGTCAGAGTCTAAGGCTGACTTTGTTGCCCAGCTCTCGAATTTCGGAGCTGGCTAGGCGGGGAAGAAAAGATTAATGCCTACTGTCATGATCTTGCGATTAAAGGCGGAAAAATTCTCGCCAACATTCTTGGAACCAAGGAAATGGATCCCGAAGGGGAATTCACCCTCAACATGGTGTGTCGATTCAGAAAAATTTTATCCTTGGCAGTGAACATATCTAATGCAACAGGAATAGGTGAATGTCGAACTGCCCCTTCCGTCGTCCCTTAAATTCACTCCGAAAGTTGAATCATTGATTATGAACAAGTTATTTTTGGATCATAAAGCTTATTCCGCGTACTTTTACCACAACAATGCTTGGTGGACAAGATGTAGCGCGCAAGTATGGAACGAGGTGCGTGTTTGTACGACCTCTCCGGATGCTATCATTTTTCATGCAATTACTTTTAGTTGGAAGACTTTGAGAGGATGGCAAAGATTTGGGCTCAGATTTGCAAAGAAGTTCAGGTGGAGCTTTCAGAGGCTACCGCGAAACTTTGAAGGAGAGAGGTTGTGATAGAGGTTGACTTAGAGGCTTGAAATCTTTGATCCATTTCTGATTTGTTGATCCATTTTAACCGTCCTTACTACGACTCGACAAATGCCCTGAACATGACCAGCGTCTCCTTGCTCTCGAATTCCAGTCCGATGCTAGCGCCAACAAAGAACACATCACCCCTTCCAATTAAGAGAGTTTGAGCGGTGCCCCAGGAAACGACTCCACTACCCTCTGTAACTATTACCAAACTCGGACCATCAACTGCTCTATGCTTCTCCTGATGCCTCCCATTTTTATCTGGAAGGATTGTCCGCACAACGGAGAATTCTGGGATAGGCGGGTCATAGAGCATCGAAGCAGCAGAAGTGGTGAAAGGTCTAGGGTCAACCACATGCTTGGAAGGAGGAGACGCGCTGTATGTCAACCCAGAAACGAGATTTGGAACATCACGAAGCTTCGGAGTCAGACCTGCGCGGATGACGTTGTCTGAGTTCGCCATGCATTCAATGCATTCTGAAAAAGAGCAGATGAATTGATGTTCTGGACACATGAAATGGGTACGCACCCCCATAGACGTAAGCATGTGGTTCTCCAGCCCCAAGGAAAATAGCTTCTCCGGGTTCCAACTTCACAAAATTCAACATAAAGGCACAAAACACGCCCACATCGCCTGGGAATTGAGCCGCCAACCTCGTTACGAGGTCCACGACTTCGTTATCGTCATCTTCATTTACACCCTTCACATACCTCTCCAGCAGCGCGTCGAGCTGTTTCCTTAATTTGTCTTCTGGGGTAGTCATAATGGAAGAAAAGATATTCTTTAAGGCGACCTTTTCTTCTGGGCCTTCTGGATTAGACGACTTAGATATAGAGAGGAAGGCGGAAAGAATTGAAGGAGGGATTAAGTCTCTGAACTCAGGGGTACGACTGAGGAAGAACGCGATTTCAGTAAGAGGACGGAACCCACAGAGGGCTTGGAATGGTGTTAAGGCAAGAGCCATCTCAGGTTTATGATTCGCGTCTGTAAAGCCAGTCCAAGGGATAAAAACATTTGAGATGCACTTCTTCCAAGAATAAGATATATGCGTACCTTTGTAGATATCTGGCTGTTGCTTATAAAGGAACTCTGCAGTCTTCTTATCCGGATGCGTTTGTATACTCAACGCTTTCTCTACACTGAGGACCTTCAACAAGAATGGGAGGTTTCCCTCTTTCGCGCCTTCGTCTCTGAATTTGTTCACGATAGGCGTACCGATGAGGTCAGGATGAGAGGCCAGGTGAGATGAGAGTGTTTGTCCAGATAAGAGTACATGCGAGGGCGATTTTGAATGAGTACCCATCCATAGCTATTAGGGTATTAGGGTCAAATAAGTGGCATCGGTGTACTCGACAACATGTACTGCACCTCTGCATAGGGTGATCCGTCATCGATCCTAATGTTGTAGGCTTCCGCAAACTGTGCAACGCTCGAGCTACGTCCCTTCTTCCCCCAGTCGTATTGCTGTGTTGTCGGGACTACCTTGAACACGGCGGGGATTTTATCTACCATCCTTCAAAACGACGAATCGACATGCCACATTTTTCAATGACGGGACATACCATAAATAGAAATTCTTATGATTGGCGGGATTCACGTGATAGTCAGTCAATCCGTTCATGACGGTTCATTGAACCGTAACAACAAGTGTGTTAACGGCAGCAAATTCGGGTATGTTCATATGTTATGTGTTTTTGTTCAGATATCGAGGAGCCTGACTGAGTTCAGTTCTATGCCCATGTAATAAAATTTCTTTCTCGGATCTAACTCCTTCATAAGACGTGTCAACGGCTTCGCGATGCCTCGCTCGCCTGAGCCTCGTTCAATGGTATTCTGCCACCACACAACCTCAACCATTCTTGTCTGAAAAGCCACTTGACTTGTACACAGATCGCCTTGTTCCAAGGTGGCAGAACGGCAAAGCCGGGTGGACACTGACACAACTTAAGCAACGACATCTCTCGTTGCCTGAAGACTATTTTGATTGCATGCACTTAGTTGAAGGTGGCCGGTGGCTCCTCGTTGGCACATGTTATGGATCCGTCAAATACCCAAAGGCCTTGGGCGAGGCCTCCGACTCTCTCACACTTGTCCCGACACTCTTCGACGAACAGGCTTTGCAATCGATAGGGACCTTGATGCCGAATATTTAGCGTCTAGTCTCAGCATCATGACATCTCGTCGGAGAAAAAAAAAGTGATCCTGATTTCCCCAATCCTCTTCTGTACGCTCGTTGGATTCAAGTTATCCGAGTAACTTCAAATCTGGACGAGAATGGGCAAGTCAGGGGTCTCCGTGCAGAACGCTTGGCTTGTTTCCGCGAGGACTATCTGTGTGGTTGTGTCTCATTCACACTTCGAGGACGCTATGTTGCTTCTTCGCTGTACACCTTTGAATCAACACCCATCCTGAATGATGGCGAAAGCATAGCTATTGTAGACTGGACGCCAGTTGGTTCCACTTCGTTGGCTTACCCAAGGAGGCTTATTTGGCGCCGCCGCGCCGATGCGAGTCTCTATTCTGCTCCGCATATGGGCCTCGATCTTGATCATTCAAAGTGGTTGGCCCTGCTAACTGATAATACACTTCTATGTCATATGGACGGTGACTTCTTGCTCTTCGACTTGAACATAATTTCTGTAACTACTGTCCTTCCGACCCAGGCAGCCCCCCAGACAACCTGCCATTGCTCGTTTACCCTTAACAATGTACGCGATTTCGAAGCCTTATTTTGTACATGACTACATCCATTTGTGCGTCCTGCCTGATGACGGGATTAAAGGCCTCGTTTTACCTCGCTCATAATCTCTATTCAATATGCCAGATAACCATTCTTCCCCATTACTCAAACACCATGGCACAGACTTTTGCCTGAAGAGTCATAATCAAAATAAATTCAGATTTTCCGAACATAAATTTAGGAAGCCTCTTCGTATTGAACCTCGTTGATCTTGTTAAATTTTAAACTCATCGAACTGGTATGAGAAGAGCAGAAATACTGTGCGAACATGTAAGTTTTCCAAGCTGGCATGGCTGCTTTGATATTCCGACAAGGTGCAATTCGTTTTGGACAATTTGACAAGGCTCTGTCTCGTCTCATCCAGGTCTTCCCATTCGCCCATGTCTAGCGCTTCCCTCACGAATTTGATAGAAGCCTCAAACTGGTTTATCAACTCCACTAATTGTGAAAGAGACATGATTGGCTTGGGGGCTCGGTTTAGGGGGCTTGGTTTTCCATCAGCCTGAGAACCTCTCAAGATTATAACACAACGCACAGCACATTCCGGAGAGCAACAGATACCAGAGAAACGGTGACAAAGGTGATGGACTCTGCTTTAGTGACGGCTGTCCCATCCCCCTTTCTTGCATGCAGTCTGCTCAACCACTGGATTTACGCTTAGGAACCAAAGTCTGATTGGACTAGATGAATGGAATTCAGGAGGTTCAAAGGACGAAAATATACATACATTTGTGGGCATTGACGTTGGCCTCTTTGGTGAATCATTTACCATGGCTAAGAAGAGAGGCTGTTTCTAGGAGCCTGGGCTATCGATATAAAAAGTCAGATTTTGAATCACACCTGTGCTGAACATTACTCTGACAGTGACGACGGTGGCAACCGACAACCCAACCTAACACCTCCTACTCCGAAATGTGAGAATGCACGTCACACCACTTCCTATTCCGCATATATGCACTCTTCCATCACGGGCGCTACGTGAACGGCTTTCGCTTTCCTGTCGCAACAGTCAACTTTCGTCCTGTGCATGCGTTTGAGTGTCGCAGATCAAAAGAATTTCATGCACAAGTACGTTGATGAATCATCAGGGGTCGACTTGGACGCAGCGAGCGCGATGCTTGATAGAAGATATTACACGTATTGAATATTGCTCTATGAAGAATAATGGCAACTGCACGAGGTTGGGGGCAGTCATGACATCATGATCTGCCGACATTTATATAGCCCCAAGGCCCACACGCGAGTCTATCACTTTTCTTCATAAACCTTTGTCTAATGGCTTTTATTATACAGGGCTACACCTTTCTGTATCAATATTTGAATTCTTGGCTTCATTTCGTACCTATGAACAAGAAGAATCCGAACGCTTTGAAGGTCGGTGTCATGTTTTCAGACACCATCAACGCGGCTTCGAGTGAGTACCTTATCTCCATTCTTGTCAAGTGTGTTATCTGACCACTTGATGCGTATAGTCATCCATCCGGTGGAGACTCATTCCGATGTCATTTTATATGCAATTGCTTCGAACAATCTTTCGATAGCCCGCTCCCAAGCTCATAAATATAACTTCAAAAAAGCATATGGATCCTACGAAGACCTCCTCACAGACACCGAGGTCGACTTTGTGTATATCTCCCTCCCTAATTCTCTCCATTTTGAATGGGCTCTCAAATCGCTTACTGCTGGCAAACACGTTTTACTTGAGACGCCGTTCACCTCAAACTCCACAGAGGCAGCAATGTTAGCCACCAAAGCCAAAGATTCTGGCAGGATTCTCTTGGAGGCTTTCCATTGGCAGTTTCACCCGGCTGCTCATCGTTTGAGACAGTATCTAGACAGTAACAAGCTTGGTGCGATCATACAGACAAACGCTCTTATGACAAGCACGCCTGACATACCTATCGACACCACCTACGCCGTATCAGGAGGCAGTCTAATGGACATGAGCGACGCCGTCAGCTTCACTCGGTATGTTTTACACGCTGAACTCCCGGAGGAGGTCCTCCAAGCAAATGCCACGCCAGCGGGTTTCGATCCACGAGTCGACGTGGAAATGAATGCCACATTGCTCTACAAGCGCCCGGGCATGTACGCCCGTGCAGGGTTGGATAAGACTCAAGTGCATAGCACCATCTTTACCAGCCTTGTGAGGCCGTGGAAGTTTGGCTTCATCCTCCCTATTTGGAACCTTCCAACTATCACCGTCGAAACAGACAAAGCCGAAATCGTCCTTTATAACGCTATGATGCCTCATCTGTATCATTACATTGGTATCAAAGACAAGTTGACCGGGAATTGGAGGTACGAGAAGTATTATAAGGGCGGGCCTTTGTGGAAGGACCGAGGAGAGACATATTGGTCGACCTACCGTTATCAGCTGGAAGCGTTCGTCGACCTTCTGAGAGGACGAGAACCGGTTTGGTGGATCGATAACGGGGATAGTGTATTGCAAATGAAAACGATCGACGAGATTTACAGGAAAAGTGGGATGCCTATTCGACCGACTAATCTACTTGCGTTGGAGACACAGTAGGATGGGTAATTTAACAAAGTGCTAGCGGGTGATTCTGGATCGAAAGGGGGAAAAGAAACAAATTCGGAGTTTAGGTGAAAGCATAACATGTCACTCCACAAACTCTGAGTTCCGCATTCTCTGGCAACAACGCCAAAGCATGGTCATCGATCAGCATCCAAGGCGTTACAGGTTTAAAATCAAGAAGCATGCGGCACTGGATGAACATATCCTCTGGTGTATTCTTTGAACCGGCCGCGGGGCAGTAGTCGAGGTGAAATACTCGAAAGGCGGTTTCAATTGTTTCCTAAAGAGCAATTTTAATACTGAGTGCTATGGATATCTGATAGTGTTCCCACCAATTTGGAAGAAGGGCGTTTAACTACTGCACTAATCTCTTTCCCAAACCCGGGTAATTTAGTATACATAACAATCAATTCGGGTCCACATAAGCTCCAAGCTCTACGCTTATTGTCGCGCTTGCTCTGATCGCCATGCTACTTCGACTCAAATCAAAGGGCCCAAGTGGAAAATTTTCTGTAAGTACCTCAGTGCTAATGATTTCCTCCGCATCAGCTGCCTTTCTGTCCTCTTGGTTCATGTTATGAAGAGGTTGATTAAAGAGTCACGAATGATTGTAGATGCGTCACGGTAGACACCTGTCACGATTGTCACGCGTCTCTGAGTCTGCATCCCAAAATTTTGGACTCTCAGTGACCGGAAGTGCACCGTACTTATTTCCGCAAGGCGTATAAAAAAATAAAAAATACTAGGCTCTAGCCAAGTCAGTTCCAGATTGTACTACAAAATTTAAAGAGCCAAAGTCTACTGGTTGTGGTGTGAGTTGCCAGTGTTCACCATTGAAAAAGTTTCAAACTCCCGATGTGTGATAGTACGGGCGGCGCCTCTCTAGTATTTCATACAACTCAAAATAGTTCTGAACTCGGAATTTATTCTGAAATGTAAAATGTTTCTCAAATAAAAGATGGAATGCAAATGTTTTGTTTTTGCCATATTTTCAGGAAGTTTAAGATCCTTTGTCTTTGCCAAATATTCGGTGATATGCACATAAAATACATAAACACATTTCGAATCATTTTCAAAACAATATTTCAAACGGTTATATTACTGTGCTGCCAGCAGTGCGAGGACGTCAATGGATATTTCGAGGCAAAATACAATCGTTATACAAAGTGAAAAACAACAAAAAGTCTGGTGTCGGAGAATCTCAGCCAGTCCTCCCGATTCACAGAGCCGTGAGCAAAGCAACATCGGCCATTCATAACTCACAGATATAAAGAGACGGAATACATAGAGAATAAATAAGGAACCTCAACAAACAGAGTCGATCGACAAAAACTCCCTACGCTTATTCCTTTCGATTCTGTGCAGAGGTTGTTGTTGCACGCTTGTGTTTTGCGGACAGACCTTCAGAGTTGAAGGGTGGGGTTTGACGACTGCTGCCTGCGCCTCCGTATAAGCTACGTCGGATGGGCGAGCCGGGCGGAGCGTACCATGGTGTCGAGTTCTTCTCGTAAATAAAGTCGAAATTGTGTAGCCATCCTTTCAATGACTCGTGTGGGAGTCCACAGAGGCAATTCGACTGAAAGGAGGATAGAATGACATCCCGCAAGTATGGGAGGGAGGGCGGAGACATGTGGTTTCTCCAAGTCTTCCTTCAAGATCTTGCAAAATGTCCAGCAAACAGCGCAGCAGGGGCTTGACAAGGAAATAAGCTGTGAATGACAACTGACTCCCTGCCAACAAAAGATGATCAGTCAAATGAATGCCTACGGAAATGGGCTGCCGTACCTCACAAAGTCTTCGCAAGTTCTCATCACCATGCACGATTGCAGCCGCCCTAAATTCCTCCGACCCAAGCGTTGCAAGCACGAGCGCGGCGTGAAGTCTGGCAGGTATTACTGTCTTTTTATCCGGTTCGTTTGCGATCATGGAACGGAAAGTCTCGACTACCTTACCCTTGTCGCCTCCTGTAGGATTTGTCTCAATCTTCTCTTTGAGACAATTGATAACGGCTACAGGGTTCACCCCCTGGGGTACCGCTGCAGTAATTATGGACTCCATATCGGCCCATGAGGGAGATACGAAACTTCTTGACCGATTCACATTGATAATGGAAAAGGAGACTTCTTCGTTAGGAAATTGGGCGCTATGTTTTTCTAAGGTCCGCTTCGCCAAGAAATGGACAACAAAGGTGCTAATCCAGCTGAGCACCGCTGCGATATCGACGTCACTCTGTTCGAGATCAGCTTAGACCTGATTCAGAGAAGGACTCGGCGACACCCACCTTCTGGTACTCTTCGACAGGCTCTTCGCCCCACTCTGCTGGCTCTTCGACACTACTCTGCTTGTTCTGCTTCCCAAAATTATAGCTGAAACTCATTTTATGTTGCTTGGCAAAGATCATATAAAGCTTTGCGTCGTGAAGCATGGGCAGAATCACCGCAAGGTATTCGGTTTCGTTCAAGGCATGCAAATGATTTGCAAATGAGGTTGAGGAAAGGATGGCAGTGAGGAGGCGAGCGTAAACCCCAAGAACTTGGAAATATGTTATTAGAGGTGGTAGAGTATGGTCCGCCTTCTTGAGCTGCAAGAACAAGGCATTGAATATCACTCCCACCGTATATGGATGTTGATTACCTTCGGATAGTCTTTTACTTGCTTGAGAGAACGAGAAAAACCAAAGAAGATTGCGAGGACAAAGCAATGAAGTTCATAAGCAGTCTCCTTAGAATAGATGCGGTAATTCGTGTCACTCTTGACAGAGGACGTGGCGGCTTGCAATAGTTTCGATACAGATCGGTAGTTGGGTTCGAGGTTATCCATTGCATACCTAAGTGAAGCAGCATTGGAAATCATCACATGGGCAAGCGTTTGGTCACCCCGGCGCTGGTGAGCAGGGAGTTTGTCCCAATCGAATCGTTCAATGACATCCTTCAGAACATTCAGGGTGAGCGCTGAGTGTAGTCCGAAAATAAGGCCAACAGCTGGCCAAGACGAAATCCGAGCATGCATCTTTTTCCAGCAAGCAGTGAGAAGATATGCGGAGAAATGACGCCCATACATTTCTTGGTCTGCAGACGATGCGTTCTTGTAGCAGTTGAGATAGGCGGCGACAGTTTTGGCATGGCTTTCTAGAGATATAGGTACCATTCCCCTGATATCCAATGGATCAGAATTCGAATGGTGAGCGGGATAACACTCACGATGCAAAATACCACATATTGATCTGTATCTGAGGCCAAAAGTCGGTGGCAGTCGTCAAGTCGGCAAGTCGTAGTTCGTGGGGGTTCAAATTATATTCTCCTGGGGAAGCATCCAGGTTGGTCCCAGATTCATAACTTTCATTGATAACGACAACCTTGGTTTTGGAGGTGTGGCGGGCAGCAATAACTTCCTCATCCATCACAAGAATGGCAGAGACTCCCGCCAAAGGATGACATTCGGCCCCAATGGGGGAGACAGAGGATTGAATCCTAGCATTGCCCTGGTTGAGACATATCACGAGGCGAAGTAGCAGGATGAGTTGCGTAAAGTGATCAGGGTCTTTCGACATCACTTGGTCGGGTTGAGTCGGGGCCTTTTGAGCAAAAATGAGTCAGCGTTGAGTCAGCATGCCATTCGTCGCGCCCAATGTTTGCAAGGGAATTCGGATCACGCGGTGAACAAGAGTGATAGCGGAGGAAAACCGGCCGCCATAGAGGCG